>Ga0307426_1000013_pt1 | contig 90991 bp, 80 predicted proteins | sample SalMarWE160340MG_FD_202165 | JGI IMG/M metagenome (GOLD analysis project Ga0307426, IMG submission 202165) | Salt marsh sediment microbial communities from the Plum Island Ecosystem LTER, Massachusetts, United States - WE1603-40 | ecosystem: Environmental > Aquatic > Marine > Intertidal zone >... | reverse complement strand
CTGTGCGAGCCCCGCACCGGCATCGTTGGTTGCCGACCCGCCGATGCCGAGGATGATCTCCTCGACACCGCGGGCGATGGCATCCTTGATGAGCTCGCCCGTTCCATAGGTGGTGGCGATCAGCGGGTTGCGCCTGTCCTTGGGCACCAGCGGCAGGCCGGAGGCCTCCGCCATCTCGATCACCGCCGTGCGCTTGTCGCCGAGCAGGCCGTATGAGGCCAGCACCTTGTCGCCGAGCGGGCCTGACACCTCGACCTTGATGATCTCGCCGCCGGTCGCGTCGACCAGCGACCGTACGGTGCCCTCGCCGCCGTCCGCCATGGGCACCTTGACGTACTCGGCGTCGGGCCAGACGCGCTTCAGCCCCGTCTCGATCTCGCTCGCCACCTCCAGCGACGTCAGGTTCTCTTTGAAGGAATCGGGGGCGATGACGATTTTCATAGGGCGCTTCTTCTCGCGGAGGCTCGACCGCCAACGGCTATTCTGCGCCAGGATACGGGAAAAGACCGCACTGTGTCGCGCCGGCGCGCAAAGTTGGGCTATCCCCCCTGGGCTTGCGCCGGGCTACCACATTTGGGTTAAGGAGCACCCCTGGCCCGCCGGGCCGGGTGGCGGCGGCCGGTGCCGGCCCCCACCAGGACACGGGCCACCACTCGAGGAGAAAGGAGACGCGCAAGTGTCAAGCTTTACCGTCAAGCGCGGCAAGCGCTACCGCGCAACGATCACGCTGGACTTTCTCGAGCAGCTTGCCGGCAACGACACGATCGCAGCAAAACTGCAGGCGGCGGGTTTCGAGCAGGTGCATGTCTCGGGTAGCGGCGCCACGCGCCATGCCGAGGCGGTTTGGCCCAACGCGGATACGACTGCGCCCCTCCCGCCGCAAGTCATCGCGGTCAGCGAGATCGAGGCAGCGTGAGGGCTCGGCGCCACGGCGGCATACTTGCGTCACGTGCGCGCGCCCCACGAGCGATAAAGCGCCAGTGCGATGAGATAGGCCGCCGCCGCGACAAGCACCACCTGGCTCCAAAGGCTTGCCGGAAAGCCGTGCAGGACCGCGGCGATCGCGGCAACGCCCCAGGCGATGGTTATGGCCAGCGTCGCCAACCGCAGCCGCACGACGCGCAAGGGATGCACCCAGCGCATCGGCACGAACGTCAGCACGACGCACGCGGCGACGATGATGTAGGTCGCCCATTGCGCAACATCCAACGCAAAGAGATAGAAAGCGACGATGTTCCAGACCGCGGGAAAGCCGATGAAGCTGTAGTCGTCACCTTTGCTGGCGAGGTCGGTGAAATGATACAGCGAGGAGAGCAGGATCGCCGCTGCGAGGATCAGACCCAGCCAGCCGTCGAGGAAACCGGCCCGCAGCAGCGCCAGGGCCGGCACAAACACGTAGGTGACGTAGTCGACGACGAGATCCAGGCGCTCGCCGCTGAAGCGCGGCAAGCGCTCCTCCACCTTGGTCAGGCGCGCAAAGCTGCCGTCGACGCCGTCGATCAGCAGCGCCAGGCCCAGCCAAGCGTACATGCGCTCCCAAGCGCCATCGAATGCGGCGAGCGCGGCCAGGAGCCCGCACACCGCGCCGAGTGCCGTAAACACATGCACCCCGGCGGCGGCGAGCCTGACAAAGCGAATTCTGCCCACGTTCGTCCCGCTCTCGTCCACGCCATCCCTCGGTGATCCGGATACGCGCCTGAGCGTCTGGCGGCGTTCGGGCGACGGGGCGGCGGCGCCTCCTACTCGGCCGGCTGGGCGTCGGCGGACGGATCCGTCGTCTCGCTGGCCGGCGCGCTGGGCGCCTCGGGCTCGGCGGGTGACGTGGCGGCGGGTGCGGGCTCATCGCTTGCCGGCATCGTCTCGGCCGCCGGCGCGGCCGCCTCCGGCGCTGGCGTATTTGTGGGACCCACGACGAGCATGTAGGCGACGACCGCAATCGCCACGGCGATGGCGGCAACGACGAACGTGCGCGTGTCGATGTTCATATTTTCCTCCCTGCGCTGCGCAGCACACTAGAGCATAATTCGTGCGTCAGACTGATAAGGTCAGACGCGATCATGGTCTAGGCCGGCGGTACGCCGAATGCGAGCCCAGGGAAGGAGGGACGGCTCAGAAGCGGTGTTTGACCGTACCGCGGATCATGAGGTCGTCGTCGGGATTGGGAGCCGCCTCGGGCACGCCGGCCGGCTGCTTCTGGTCGGCCGCCCCATAGAGCAGCTCCAGGCCGAAATCCATCTTCGGCAGCACCCCGAGCTTGCCCAGCCCCGGAATGCGGATCTCCGTGCCGGTCTCGTCCTTCGGCGCCATGGCGTCGTCGGAAAGCCCGAGCGACTTCTCCGCTGGTGTGGGAGCCGTCGCCGGCGGCTGAGCCTCAGCCGATGGCGCCACCGCCGCCTTCTGTTCCTGGAACGCGTACGCGCCGGGGGCGGCAAGCACTGCCAACCCAAACGCCAGTCCAACGACTAACCCGTTCCTCATCTCACAAACCCCGCAGCACGACCATGCCATCCACGTCACCTGAAAATGCTGCCTCGCCCTTAGGAAGACAAGGATGTTTTGGGCAACCTTAAGTCCGAGTAAAGATTTGTCTGAAAGGTGTGGTCTGGGGGCCATGTTGCGGCCAGGCCACATATGCGCGGGAGCCCGGTAATTAGGCCCCTTTTACCCAAATATGGCGTGCAGAAAAAGGCGAAGGAGCCGCCTTGTGGACGGCTCCTTCTGTCTTGTAGCAGTGGACAAGCAGGTCAGAACTTAATGATGGCGCCCGTGATGACGATGTCGAGGTCTTCCAGGTCGACCGTGTTGAGAGTGCCCGCGTCGCCACCGCTGACGTCAACCAGGGTCAGGTCGGCCTCATAGTGGCGGTAGAGGACGTAGAGCTTCATGCCGGCGTTGTGCAGCTCCTGCATGACACCAGCGCCATACATCTCGACACCGCTGGAGAAGATCTGCGAGGTGCTCGTCAGGCCGGTGAAGCCGTTGGCCGTGAAGTCCTGGCGGGCATTCGCGCCGCCGTCGTAGTCGTAGTACTGCCCGAACACGGTGGTTTTGCCGATGGGGAACCACTTCTTCTGAATGCCGACTTCCGTGGCCCAGAAGGTGCTCTCGTCGTCCGCACCGGCGAAATCCGGGTTGGCCAGGATGTTCTCGTCCTTGAACCAGCCGGCAGCGAAGCTCGCATACAAACCTGACGGCTTGTGCATGACGCTGACGGAGCCGCCGACCGATTGGCACTCTTCATTGGCAGTCTCGGCGACGCAGGCGAACGTCGTGTTGTCGCCGCTGTCCTCCATGGTAACCTCGCCGTAGGCGGCGCGAGCCTCGATCTCAAAGTCGCCGACGGTCTCTTCGAACCTGACGCCGACATCCCAGAAATCGTCGCCGCCCCAGGCAGCCTCCACCCAGAAGCCCGAGAACTTCGGCGAAACGTACCATACGGCCTGACGGCGCTCGCCTTCACCCGGAGGATCGCCCGTGTGCTTGATCAGGCGACGCCACTGGACCCCCGAATAGTTGCCGGCCGTGTCGACCAGGTGCAGACCGAGGCCACTGTCCTCCACGTCCGTGTACTTGCCGGCGCTCGAGGTGCCGGCCACGTTGGCCTCGGTGACCTCCTCCAGCGCGGTCGGCGTGTGACCGACGTGGATGGTGCCGTACTTCTTGCTTTCGATCGCCCACCAGGCGTGGCGAAGATCGAAGCCCTGATCTTCGACGGAATTCTCCTGGTCGAAGCGCTTGGAGCTGGCCGAGCGCACGCCAATCTCGATCTTGAACTTGGCGCTCCAGCCGTCAGCGATCTTGGCGCCGCCCTTGAAGCCGAACCGCGAGCGCGACGCGTCGTTGGTGACGATGTAGGCGTTCTGCTCGAACCCATCGTCCCAGAAGAGCACGGCCTCGTTCACCTGGCCGTAAACCGTCAGCTTGACTTTGGTGTTGCCCTTGCGAGCCGTCGTGGCCTCCAGCTCGGCAATGCGCTCCTCAAGGTCTGCGCAGCAATCGCCTCCCAAATCTGCAGCTTTTGCGGATACGCTACCCCCAAGGATAAGCCCACCTACAACGAGAATGGTTGCCCACCCCGCTGACTTCCCTACTCCCCCGAACATACGCTACTCCTTCGAAGTACGCCTCTACATGGCCTTCGATCGACGCAACTGTGACTAGACGCTACGCACACCTACGCGACCAAACCCGCTAAACTCCCCAAAACCGCCGCACACACACGCTGCTGGGTGAGAGCCTCGCTGAGGTAGCTGTAGACGAGTGATTCGGCCGTGGTAAACGCCAAAGTGTTGTATGACAGTTTGTGACAAAATTGCCGTGTCAGGCTCATCACGCGCTGGGCAAAAACCCCCGGAAAACGCCGTAAATCCGGCCCAGGATCATTCCGCGGAGCTGTCATGAAAAACGGTGTTCAATACCACACAGGTGTGGTCGGAGGGGGACCGGCCGGTCTGACCACCGCCCTTGCCCTGGCCCGCACGGGTTGTAGCGTCGCCTTGTTTGCACCCCGCGCCGCTTCCGCCGACAACCGCACGGCGGCACTTTTCACCGGCTCCGTCGAGCTTCTGCGCAACCTCGGCGCCTGGGGCGACTGCCGCACCGCCGCCGAGCCGCTGGCGGCCATCCGCATCGTCGACGATATGGGCGCTCTGGTGCGCGCGCCCGAGGTGGAGTTCACCGCCGCCGAGGTCGGTCTGGACGCCTTCGGCTACAACGTCCCCAACGCCACGCTCGTGGCGGCGCTGCGCCGCCGGGTCGCCGCCTGTGACGGCATCGAGGTGATCGAGACGACGGGAATTGCCCAGCTGGGCATCGAGGCGCACCGAGCCCTTCTTCACCCAGCCGAGGGAAAAGCCGTAGGGGTGGCCCTCGCCGCCGGTGCGGACGGACGCAAATCGGCTTGCCGCGAGGCTGCTGGGATCGTCGCGCGTACCTGGAGCTACGAGCAGAGCGCCCTGACCTGCACCTTCGCCCATCAGCGCCCGCACAATGGCGTCTCGACCGAGTTCCACCGCCCTGCCGGGCCGCTGACCGTGGTCCCCTCCCCCGGACTGTCCTCGAGCCTAGTCTGGGTCGAGCGCCCCGCCGTCGCCCAGCGCCTCGCCAGTCTCGATGAAACCGTCTTTCGCGGCGCCCTCGAGACCCGGCTCCAGGGCCTGTTGGGCCCGGTTGGCGACATCGGCGCGCGCAGCGTATTCCCGCTTTCCGGCCTCACGGTCGATGCGGCAGGCCGCAACCGCGTGGCGCTCGTCGGTGAGGCCGCACACGTCGTCCCGCCGATCGGCGCACAGGGCCTCAACTTGGGCCTGCGCGACGCAGCCATCCTGGCCGACTGCGTGGCCGACGCCCTAAAGACGGGTCAGGATATCGGCGGCCCGGACATGCTGTCGGCGTACGCGCGGGCCCGGCGCATGGATATCGCCTCGCGGGCGTGGTCGATCGATCTGCTCAATCGCAGCCTACTTTCGGGCCTGTTGCCGGTGCAGCTACTGCGCGGCGCCGGCCTGCACGCCCTCAAGGCCATCAAGCCCTTGCGCCGGCTCGTCATTCGCGAGGGCCTGTCCCCGTCGTTCGTAGCCCCCCGTCTTATGCAGGGTGATGAGCCCGGAACGGTCGAGAGCCCTTGACGGAGCGGGCATGCCGTTGGCATCACCGCGGGGGCTTTCCGATCCAAGATGCGGCACCTGCGAACGGCCAAACTGCCTGATGAAGACCACATCCCTGCTGCGCGACCTGCGGTTTCGCCTGGAATTCGCCGTGTTGCGGCTCGTGGCCGGCATCGTCCGGGCGCTGCCCCTGCATATCGCCACGAGAATCTCCGCCGCCACTTGGCGCCGGCTTGCGCCCATCATCAATCCCAAGCGCCACAAGCGGGCGCTCGACAATCTCGCCATCGCCTTTCCCGACAAGAGCCACGAGGAGCGCCTCGCCATCGCGCTGGCGCACTGGGAGAATCTTGGCCGCGTCATGGTCGAGACCATGCGCATCGACCGCTTCCTCAAGGAGCCCGAGCGCATCGACATCGTGAGCCAGAACATCTTCTCCCGCTACAAGGGCAAGCTCGGCGCCGGGATCGGCGTCAGCCTGCACATGGGCAATTGGGAGCTGGCGATCCTGCCCTTCACGTGGGCAGGGGCCACCCCCGCCGCCGTCTACCGCTCGGTGACGAACCCCTACGTCGACCGCTACCTGCGCGACCTGCGCAAGGACCTCTATCCCGACGGCCTGTTCGGCCGCGGCAAGGTCGGCGAGCACGGCGACGACCAGAAGACGGCGCGGGCCATCATGGACTTCGTGCGCCGGGGCGGCAGGCTCGGGCTCGTGTGCGACCTCTACGACCGCAAGGGCATCCCCGTGCCGTTCTTCGGCAAAGAGGCGAGGACGCAGGCGATCGGCGCCATGATCGCGCGGCGCGCCGGCGCGCGCATATGGCTGTCGCGTTGCAAGCGCATCGGCACCCAGAGCCGTTTCGAGATCGAGCTCAAGGAGCTGCGCATGCCGCGCACCGCCAACCAGGCCGAGGACATCCGCTGGGCCATGACCCGCATGCAGGAGCAGTTCGAGGTGTGGATCCGGGAAGCGCCCGAGCAGTGGATGTGGTCGAACCGGCGCTGGAGCTAGCCCCTGGCCGGGTCCGCTGCACCCAGCTAGTGTCGAGTCTGACAACTGAGGTTCAACTTCGGGGTGCACATGGACAAAGTTCTCGCCATGTCCGACATCCACCCTCGCGACCGTGTCGCCTATTGGCTGGACGTCGCGAGCAAGGCCGTCGTGAACCACGAATGTGAGGTGAAAACGCCATCGGCGTTCGACGCGACGGTGCTTAGTGCCAGTCTGGGCGAGCTCAGCATCATGAGCATCGAGAGCCTCGGATTGGAGACGGTAAAGCACACGGCTCGCGCGATCGCGCACGGCGAGGACAATGTCTTTTTGCTTTACCTGCAGCTCATGGGCAGCTCCACGTTCGTCCAGGACGGCCGCGAAACCGTCGTCCACCCGGGTGACCTGGTGCTGCTCGATGCGCAGCGCCCCTTCCTCTGCCGCTACGAGCACCGGAAACAGATCACCATCAAAATCCCGCACCGGTCGTTGAAGGCGCGGCTCGCATCGAGCTCACAGCTCACCGCGCGCGCCGTGCGCCGCCGAGACGGCGTGTGCGCCCTCGCATCCGATTATATCCGAATGATCCCCGAGTACGTCGACGCGCTGCAGCCAACCGCCAAGCTGCAAATTACCGAGCATGTGCTCGACCTTGCGGCACTCGCGCTGGCATCCGAAACCGGGGAGGACACGCCGGCTCTGTCGTCGGGACGCTCGGGCGCGCTTCTGCGTCTGCGAATGGCGATCGAGAGCCGTCTTACCGATCCGGCGCTCGATCCCAGCATGGCGGCGGCCGCCGCCAACATGAGCGTGCGCTACGCCAACGATCTGTTGTCGCAACAGGGATCGTCGCTCGGTCGCTTCATCGTGTCCCGGCGGCTCGAGCGATGCCGCAACGCGCTGGAGGACCCGCAGCAAGCCCATCGCACCATCAGCGAGATCGTGTTTGCGTGGGGCTTCTCGGATGTGTCCCACTTCAATCGCCGATTCAAGGCGGCCTTCGGCTGTTCACCCGGAGACTACCGGTGCCAACACCAGGGCTGTGCTCGGGTTATCGCCAGTCAATGACGGGGCGAGCCTCGTACATGTTGCGCATCGTGGCCACCAAGGCCCACGACGCCCACGAGCCCAACGAGGACGTGCTGCACGCAAAGCCGGTGCGGGACTACTACGGCCAGGCCGCCGGCGACTACACACTCTCCGTCACCAAGACGCGTCCCGGGGACGGGTGACTTTCATTCGGGCCTCGTAACTCATTGCTTTTTCGTCGTTTCCACAAAATTTTTCTTCATTACGAAAGCGTATGGCGGCGGCCAACTGGCGGCAAGGATCGCGGCCCAGTCTGCCCGCCTGGGTGATCATGAGACACCCAGACAGCAGATGGAGAATTCCAGATGTCGAAGATTCTGAGCGCAGCCATTCTCGCCGGTCTTCTGTTCGGTCTCGCCGCCCCCCTCGCCGAGGCGAAGAGCGCGCCCAAGACCAAAGCCGCGTGCGAGAAGATCAGCACCATGAAGTGGGATGATGCCACCAGCAAGTGCGTCCAGAAGTAACGGCGCACTCCCCGGCGCGGCAGGTCTTCGGATCTGCCGCCGCCTCATTGCGGCCTTCGAACCCCAGTGCGCGAAGCCGCTCTGATCATTCTGGGAGTTTTCCAATGAGACGTTTCATACCGCCGTCGTTGGTCGGCAGCGCAATCTTCATGTGCTTGAGCGCAGGCGCCGGACATGCGGCCGCGCTCACGGGTGTGGGCGCGGCGTCCTGCGTGCACGCGCCCGCGATCGTCAGCCATGCGGGCTGGCGGCGTCACTATCGCCACCGCCACTGCTGGTGGCGGCATCACCGCCGCCATTGCCGTTATTGGCGCTGACTAGCCAAACCCTGAGTGGGTCAAGCTCCGAGTTGTCATCGCTTCCCCGACTGGTGCAGTGCCCCCCCGCACTGCACCTTTTTTTGGTTGCAGGCGTCTTCACGCCTTGGGAAAGGCCACGTTGACGCGCAGGCCGGGCTTGTTGTCCTCGAGCACAACGGTGGCGCCATGCAGCTCGGCGATCGCCGCCACCAGGCTGAGCCCGAGCCCGCTGCCCGGGGTGGTGCGCGACTTTTCCAGCCGGTAGAGCCGGCGGAAGACCTTCTCGCGCTCCTTGACGGGAATTCCAGGCCCGCTGTCCCAGACGGCGGCCACGTGCCTGCCCGATAGCGTCGCAAGATCGACGCCGATGCGGGTCCCCTTGGGCGAATGCCGGATCGCGTTTTCGACCAAGTTGGCGAAGAGCTGGACCAGAAGCTCCCAGTCGCCGTGCACGTTGGCCTTCTGCCCGATGCGCATGCTGCATAGCAGCTTGTCGCCGGCTTCCTCGGCCACGGGCTCGTAGACGTCGGCGACGTCGGCGAGGACCGCCGCGAGGTCCAGGTCGCAGAACTTTGCCTTGCGCGCACCCGCCTCGATCTGGGTGATGCGCAAAAGCGCCTCGAACGTCTCCACGATAGAATCGAGCTCAGCCAAGGACTCCTCCACCTGGCCGCGAAACTTGGCCACGTCGGCCGTGCTGCGCAGCGCCAGCTCCAGACGGCGGCGCAGGCGCCCGATCGGCTTCTTCAAGTCGTGGGCGATGTCGGACGAGGCCTGGTTGACGTTCTCGATCAGCTTCTGCAGGTGGTCGAGGGTGGCGTTGATCTGCGCTGCAACGTGATCGAGATCGTCTCCCGATTTCGTCAGCGGGACACGGCGGCTGATCTCGCCTTGGCCGACCATGGCAAGCGTGTTGGCGAACACACCGATCTTCTGCTGCGCCCGGCGCGCGAGGAGAGCGGCAAAGCCCACGGCCAGCAGGAACGTCGCCGCCAGCCCCCAGCCGAGCCCATGCAGCAGGATGCGCTGCACGTCCTGGATTTGCCGGTCGCTCCAGCCGACGAGGAGCTTTCCCTTCGTGACGGGCTTCCAAATGGCGTAGAAGCGGTCGTTGGGATTGCCCTTGTCGGCGACGAGCGGCAACCAGGATCGCTCGAGGATGCCCCAGCCCTTGAACACCTCGATGTTCTGCACGTTACCCGCCTGAAAGGTGCCGTCCTCGCGGCGCAGCAGGAAGATGCTGTTGAAGTCGCGCACCGACTTGGCTTCGTTGGCGACGACCACCGACAAGCCCTCGAAGCCCTGCTCGGCATCGATGGCAACGAGCGCGTTGCTCGTCTCCTCGACCCGCTGGCGGATGTTGCCGGCGAGCTCGGCGCCGATCGTCAGGTAGAGGACTGCGACGAGCGCGACCACCGTAAGCGCGAACATCAGGGTAAAGGCGGCCGCGAGGCGCACGGGCGTGCGCTTCAGCAGATCATTGGTGATCATGCATCGTGTAGCCGGATCCACGCACCGTGTGGATCAGCTCCTTGCCGTACGGGCGGTCGACCTTGTTGCGCAGGCGCGAGATGTGCGTCTCGACCACGCTGGTCTTGGGCTCGAAGTGGAAGCTCCACACCCTTTCCAGGAGCATCGTGCGCGTCAATACGCGCCCCTTGTTGCGCATCAGCACCTCGAGCAAACGGAACTCGCGCGGTTGCAGATCGATCGCGTCGCTGCCGCGCGTCACCTCGCGTGCGATGAGATCCATCTCCAGATCGCCCACCCGCAGCATCGTTTCCGTATCCTTCAGGTGCGGGCGTCGCGCCAGCGCGTTGATGCGCGCCATCAGCTCGGAGAAGGCAAAGGGTTTGACGAGATAGTCGTCGCCGCCAACGTTGAGACCGTCGACGCGATCATCGATGCCTCCGAGGGAGGTCAGGAACAGGACGGGAGCGCGGTTCCTGGCGGCGCGCAGCGCGCGCACCAGCGACAGACCGTCGAGGCCCGGGAGCATGCGGTCGACGATGAGGATGTCGTAGCGCTCGCCCATGGCTTGGGACAGGCCATCGCGGCCGTCGGCCACGGTTTCGGCAACGTGGCCCTCTTCCGCGAGCCCATGCGTGACATAGGCGGCAGTCTCGGCATCGTCCTCGACAACAAGGATACGCATGGGCACCGCTTCCTTATCGAGCGCAACATTAGCGCGGCCGACTTTCGCAAAGATGTCCAAGTCTTTACCGAACCGTAACATGGGCGCCCATGCGACGCGCCGCGCCGGGCCCTCCTCCGGACCGGCGGCATCATAAATCCGACAGTTATATCAGCCCCTTACGTCTTGCTGCTGATCAGGCCATAGAGCCAGCCCATGGCCGCACCGAAGCCGGCGAGGATGAGCAGCACCGAGCCGATCAGCACCGGATCGAAGGCGAAGAACAGCGGGAACCTTCCCGTGATCAGCGGCACGAGGATGAACACGCCGATGATGGCCGGCCCGACGATACCGAAGATCAAGCCCTTCACCGTGGGCCCCGATCCGGGAATGACGCTGTAGAGCAGCACGAAAATGATGCCCCAGATGCCGCCCCAGAACATGTCGCTGATAATTTGCGGTACGCCCGTCATCGCCGAAGGCTGCATGGACCAGGGCACGCGAGGGAAGACCCCGGCGCTGTAGAGAATAAAATCGATGATCTCGTGCACGGTGACTACGGCAATGGCGCCGGCAATGAAGCCGATCGCCAGACTTTTCACGGAAAAACCGTCCATCTCAATCCTCCCATCGTTCCCAAGTTGCTCCATGCCGGTCTTTTTTGAATGCGTCGGCAGGGAGATCTATGTGGCCCCGCCTTTCGCAGCAACGCCATCCCCCGAGCCCCGCGCAGCCGTGGCCTCCAGCGCCCTGCGGCGATAGTCGCTCGGCGAGAACCCGTAGGCCTCCCGGAAGCGACGGGCGAAATGCGATAGGTCCGAAAAGCCCCAGCTGAACGCAATCTCGCCGATCTTGCGGTGGGCCTGCACGCGATCCTCGAGAGCGCTGCGGCAGCGCTCCAAGCGGCGGTGCAGGACGTAGCGCTCGATCGAGAAGCCTTCCTGCGACAGCAGATCATTGGCGTAGCGCACGCTGATGTCGGCCCCGACGGCAACGGCGCCGGGCTTGAGGTCGGGGTCGTTCAGGCGCGACTCGATGACCGCCTTCAAGCGAAAAAGTGCCGTACACCGCGCCGAGGAAAGGGCCGCGCCTGACCGGCCAAACTCCTCAGAGACGGCCAGTGCGATCAGGTCGAGAGCCTGCTCGGCGAGCCTGGGGGCCGCGGCATCATCGACTGTATCGATACATGACGGCAGCATGGAAAGGAAACGCGACGTGAGACCGCCGACCGAGCTTTGCGCCGCGATCGATCGCGCCGTCAGCGTCTCGACGTTGCCCAGACGCGACCCGAGCTTCTGACGCGGGACCTTGAAGGTTATCACTTGCACGTGCTCAGGATAGACGCTCGCATAGGGGCGCCGCGCATCCAGCAGCACAAAGCTGTCGGGTTCGATGACCGCTTGTCGGCCATCCTGCTCGAACATCCCCTTCCCGGCGACCTGAAGACAAAGCAGAAAGTCATCATTACTGTTGCGGGCCACGTGCCGGGCAGTGCGATAGGCGCCGCACGGATCGCATTCGAACGCCGAAACAGCTAATCCGGCCAGCAGACCGGAGCGAATGTCTGCGGTGAAGGAGGAGCCGCTGGATGAAGCGAATTCGTGCCCGGCAAACGCCTTCGTGGCTACCTCGAGCCAATAGCTGAGCCGATCTCGCGGATGAATCTCGCGCGTCGAGTAGACTATCGCCATGTCGATTCCATCCGTGCCCGCCGTTTGCACACCGCCCGCTGCTCGTCAGCGCTCCACCCTGCTTTATCGCTAAACCGCCGTGGTGCCTCCCAACAAAGCCGTCCGCTCCTGCGCGCTAGCCCGGTAGTCGCTGGGCGCGAACCCATACGCGGCGCGAAAGCGCCGGGCAAAGTGCGACAGGTCGGAGAAGCCCCAGCCGAACGCGATCTCGCCGATCAACCGGCCATCCTGATCCCGGTCCTCGAGTGCGCGGCGGCAGCGCTCCAAGCGCCGGTGCAGAATATAGCGCTCTACGGAGGAGCTTTCCTGAGAAAGTAGATCGTTGGCATAGCGCACGCTGATGCCGGCGGCGGCCGCAGCCACGGCGGGCTTCAATTCCGGATCTTGAAGCCGGCACTCGATGGCCGCCTTCAAGCGCAGCAGCGTCGTGGCGCGGCAAGAGGAAAGGTTAACGCCCGCGCGGCACCCTTCGAGCGAGAAGGTGAGCGCGATCATGTCGAGAGCCTGCTCGGCAAGCTTTGAGCGGGCCACCGAGCCCAACGACTCGATGCGTGTCGGCAGCATCGACAGAAGCCCCGACGTCAGCCCGGCGAGCGGCCGGCGGGCCTCCATCGTCTGCGCCGTCAAGCCGCTTGCGTCGCCCAATCGCGCCTCGAAGGCCCGGCGCGGGAGCGTCAGCGACACAGACCTGGTCGCGCCCTGATAGCTCACGGAGAAGGGCCGACGCGGATCGATCAGAACGAAGCTGCCCTTTTCGGCGACCCCCTGCCGGTCCTCCTGCGAGAAGACCGCCCGCCCGCTCAGCTGAACGCACAGCAGGAAGTCGTCGCAGTCCGACTGCCCGATGTGGCGCGCGGCCCTCGTGACCTCGCAAGGGTCGCAGCGAAAATCCGAAATAAGCACGTCGCAGAGCATCTCGCTGTGCACGGTGCCAAGAAACGCCGACCCGGTGCTCGAGCGGAACTCGTGAGGCACGACGCCCATGGCCTCGCGCCAATAGGCGAGCCGCTCTCGCGGGTGGATGTCTCGCGTGGAAAATTCAACGGCCATCTTGCCCCCGTGCGTCGCCCCCGCCGCAAGACTGCTCCCTCGATCAACCGATGGTGCCACGTCGGTCAAGCGCGACACCGTCATTTAGCATTGAATTCAGTCCACACATTAACACCAGGGGCGCGATTCGCTCTATCTGCCGCGTGGACGCGCTACGTCGGTCGAGCCCTGGATCACGAGGGGCAAGAAGTAGAGCAATGCTATCAATGGCATGCGATTCTCGACTGGAGCGCTCGCCGCTCCATCTGCTGCACCGGCTGCGCCAGTGCGCCGGGGAGCTTTTCCATGCTGAAATGAACGGCATTGATCTCACCGCGCGCCAGTACGTCGTTCTCGTCACCGCAGCGCAAAAAGACGGCATGAGCCAGCAGGAGATCATCGATCGCACGGGGATCGACCGCTCCACGATCTCCCAGGTCGTGCAGCTCATGATCCGCAAGGGCCTGCTCAAGCGCCGCCGCGCAAAGACGGACGGACGCGCCTACGCCATCACGCTCACCGAGCACGGGCGCGACGTCCTGAAGGCCTCCGAGCCGATCGTCAGCCGCGTCGACGAGGCATTGATCGCGTCGCTGCCGCCGGCCCGCGCCGCCGCCTTCGTGGAAAGCCTGCGCACCATCATCGGCGCATTCGGCCCCAAGAGCGACTGAAACGCGTTCACTCCGAACGCGGCCGCAGCGCCGGCCGGGCATGCTTGCGCGGCGTAGCTGTCGTTGACTCTCGCCGGGCGCGACATAGAGTGCGCCGCGCCGCAACATGGGAGCCCCCCGCCGATGGCCAGCACACGCACGCCTGCCAAATTCTACTCGCCTCTAGCCATCGGCGCCCCCGAGCCGTGGCGTGCGCCGCCGGTGCGGCTCGAGCGCATGATCCACTTCGTGCCGCCCCAGAACGAGAAGATCCGCGCCAAGATCAAGGACATTGCCGCGCAGGTGGACGTCGTCCTCGGCAACCTGGAGGATGCCATTCCTGCCGACCAGAAAGAGGCCGCGCGCTCCGGCTTCATCGCCATGGCGCGCGAAACCGACTTCGGCGCGACCGGCCTGTGGACGCGCATCAACTGCCTCAACAGCCCCTGGATGCTGGACGACGTGATCGAGATCGTGGCGGCCGTCGGCAACAAGCTGGATGTGATCATGCTACCCAAGGTGGAGGGGCCCTGGGATATCCACTACCTGGACCAGCTGCTGGCCCAGCTCGAGGCCAAACACGCCATCACCAAGCCCATCCTCATCCACGCGATCCTGGAGACGGCGGAAGGGGTGAACAACGTCGAGGCCATCGCGGCTGCCTCGCCGCGCATGCACGGGATGAGCTTGGGACCGGCCGACCTTGCCGCCTCGCGCGGCATGAAGACGACCCGCGTTGGCGGCGGCCATCCCGACTATGGCGTGCTGGCGGACGCCTCCGGCGAGAGCGTCTCAAAGCGCCCGTTCTTTCAGCAGGACCTTTGGCACTACACGGTGGGGAAAATGGTCGATGCTTGCCTCGCCTACGGCTTGAAGCCGTTTTACGGGCCCTTCGGCGACTTCTCCGACCCCGCGGCGTGCGAGGCCCAGTTCCGCAACGCATTCCTGCAGGGCTGTCTCGGCGCCTGGTCGCTGCACCCGAGCCAGATCGACATCGCCAAGCGCGTCTTCTCCCCCGACGAAAAGGAGGTGGCGTTCGCCAAGCGTATCCTGGAAGCGATGCCGGACGGCGCCGGTGCCGTCATGATCGACGGCAAGATGCAGGACGATGCGACCTGGAAGCAGGCTAAAGTGATCGTCGATCTTGCCAAGATCGTCGCCGCCAAGGACCCCGAGCGGGCCGCCGCCTACGAGCTTTGAGGCGAATCGCTGAGGCAGAAACGCCGCAGCGCGTGAACCGAGTTTCGGCTAGGCAATTGACAGCCCCATTGCACTCGCCTCGAATGGGCACCGGGTCAGATGGGCAGGGTGCAGTGCGCGCCATGGGCACGGTCAGGCAGGCCAGATTCGCGGTCGGGCAGGTGGTACGCCATCGCTTCTACCCGTTTCGCGGCGTTGTCTTCGATATCGATCCCGAGTTCGACAACACCGAAGAGTGGTGGCTCTCCATTCCCGAGGAGGTGCGACCGCACAAGGATCAGCCCTTCTACCACCTTCTGGCCGAGAACGCCGACACCGAGTACATCGCCTACGTGTCCGAGCAGAACCTGTTGCCGGATGAAACTGGCCAACCGCTGCGCCACCCGCAGCTGTCGGAGCTCTTCACAGAGGACGAGAACGGCGGCTATCGGGCGCTGTTCCTGCAGTCGCACTAGCTGGTGCTTGCGCGCGCATGCAAAGACCGCCCGGCGCAAGCACCGGGCGGTCGATGATCGATCAGGCTTTTGCGTGGACGCGCTACTTTTTCTTCGGCGCCGCCCCGTCTGTCATGCCCGGAGGTGGCGGCGGCAGGTGCTTCATCTCCTCCGCCTTGCGCTTGTTCATGAGCTCCACCTGACGCTGGCGGATCTGCATCATCAGCTTTTTGCGGTTCTCCTGATACTGCTTGTTGTCGACGGGCTTGCCGTCGAGCGCAGCGGCGAAGCCGTTCAAGGGCACGGGAATCGTAAACTGCCGGCCGTTGGTCCAGATCGCGAGCACGGCGAGGCCGGCGCTGGCCTTCAGTCCGTCGATCAGCTCGGTGGTGGCCTGCATCTCAGCGGTGCATCCGACCGGCAGACAGTGCGCGAACTTGAGATCGACGGTCTTGAGGTCCTTGAGCTCAATCGTCTCGTTCTTGGCCGCCTTCTCCCACTGCTCCTTGGTGTACATCGCCAGCTTTACGCCGCCGGGGAGGATCATGCCGAGTGGAACCATCACCGCCAGCACCTGCTTGGGCGCGCCCTCGATCGACTGAAGCCCGACCGAGACGATGATCTGGCCGGTGTTGCTCTCAATGGCCTCGAACATGGTGCTGCAGAGCTCTTTCTCCTGCGGCTCTGCTTTCTGCCCCTCGGCGGCCTTGGGCGTCATCTTGATCTTGTCGCAGAGCTTCACCCACTGCGACTGCTTCTGGGCATCCGCTTGGCCTCCCTTGGCTGCCGGCGCGGGAGCCGCCTTCTTGGCTTGGGCAAAGGCCGGCGCTCCGGCAGTCATTGCTGCCAGGCCAGCGATGGCACAAAGCGCCACAACGCGATGGACACCCCACGCTTTTCCGGCATGGCCGTGCCGTGCCGGGCATGAATGGTGGCGCAAAACTGCGTTTTTCATGGAAAACATCAACCTCTCATCCGAGAGCTGGTCCCGCCAGCTCAGCCCCTCGCTTGGCGCGCACGAACCGGCGCCGCGTAAGGCACCCTTAGGCGCCTTTCGACGCGGCAATAAGGCTGCGAATGCGGCAATCCCGTGACGGCAAGAATCGGGTTTACACAATCGCCAAATCGCCCGGCGGCGACGTGGCAAAGGCGCAACGCAGCGCTTTAGGTCCGCAAAGTGAGGGCGAGCCGTGGTGCAGCGCTATGTTGTGATAAGGACAAGCGGTTTTTTGCAACGACGCCGGTTAGGCCAACTCCCCGAGGTCCCATGGGAAAAGAGCAACGAGCCCGCAGGCAGCATATAGCTACGGCCTTGCTCGCCGTGACGCTGCTTGCCGCCGGTGCGGAGCAGCTGCGGGCCGAGCCGGTGCACGGCATCGCCATGCACGGCGCGCCCAAGCAGCCCGCAGACTTTGCGCATTTCTCCTACGTTAACCCCGATGCGCCCAAGGGCGGACGGGTGACGCTCGGCTCCTTTGGCTCGTTCGACAGCCTCAATCCGCTGATCGTCAAGTGGGAGTCGGCGGCCGGCATCCGCGAATACGTCTACGAGAGCCTGATGGCGCGCGGGCTCGACGAGCCGTTCACGCTCTATGGCCTGATCGCACAGAGCGTAGAGGTTCCCGACGACCGCAGCGCAATAACCTTCAACCTCAATCCGCAAGCGCGCTTTTCCGACGGCATGCCCATCACGGCCTACGACGTGCTGTTCTCTTTCGAGCTGCTCAAGGAGAAAGGGCGCCCCAATCACCGGACCTACTACGGCAAGGTCGCCCAGGCCGAGCGCCTGTCCGACCGCGCCGTGCGCTTCACCTTCGATGACACCGGCGACCGCGAGATGCCGCTCATCCTCGGGCTGTTGCCGGTGCTGCCGCGCCACCTCATCGATCCGCAGACGTTCGAGAGCACCAGCCTCGACCCGCCCGTCGGCTCCGGCCCCTATCGCGTCGCCAAGGTCGATGCGGGCCGCTCGGTCACATACGAGCGCGACCCCAATTACTGGGGCAAGGACCTTGCGGTGAACCGCGGCCGTTTCAACTTCGACGAGATCCGCTTCGACTATTTTCGCGAGGCCTCCGTGATGTTCGAGGCCTTCAAGACGGGCGGGCTCGACGTGTGGCCGGAGGAGGACCCGCGGCGCTGGTCCAACGGCTACGACTTCGCCGCGGTTCAGGACGGGCGCGTCGTCAAAGGCACGTTCGACATCGGGCTGCCCGCCGGCATGACGGCGCTGGTGTTCAACACGCGCCGCGATGTTTTTGCCGATCCGCGCGTGCGCCAGGCGCTGATCCTGCTGTTCGACTTCGAATGGATCAACCGCACGCTGTATGCCGGGCTCTTCAAGCGCACGCAAAGCTATTTCGATCGCTCGGTTCTTGCCTCGGCCGGGCGCCCGGCCGACACGATCGAGCGGCAGCTGCTGGCGCCGTACATGAGCTACGTAAGGCCCGGGATCCTGGAAGGACGCCATCAGTTCCCGCAGACCAGCGGCACGGGGCGCAACCGCAAGAACCAGGGCGAGGCGTTCCGGCTTTTGAAGGAGGCCGGCTACGAGCTCAGATACGGCAAGCTCGTCCACAAGGACACGGGCCGGCAGCTCACGTTCGAGATCCTGGCCGCCTCGACGACGCAGGAGGCGCTGCTCTTGAGCTTCGCCCGCGACGTTGAGCGGCTCGGCATCAAGGTCAAGCTCCGCGTCGTCGACAGCGCGCAATATCAGTCGCGCCTCATCAACTACGACTACGACATGATCCAGAACACGTGGACATCGTCGTTGTCGCCCGGCAACGAGCAGCTGTTCCGCTGGTCGACGGCGGCTGCCGCGACGCCCGGCACCTATAACTTCGCCGGCGTGAGGAGCCCGGCCGCCGACGCCATGATCCAGGCGCTGCTCGAGGCCAAGACCGAGGAGGGTTTCGTCTCGGCCGTGCGCGCGCTCGACCGCGTGCTCCTGTCGGGCGACTACGTCATCCCGCTTTTCTACGTCCCCAAGCAGTGGGTCGCGTACTGGACCAGGCTCAAGTACCCCAAGAGGACGCCGCTGTTCGGCTACAACATCGACAGCTGGTGGTCGGCGGATCGGCAATGACGGCGCGCTCCTATCCTTCGGCGACGGACGCCGGCCACGAGCCGCCGCCCCGCTTCAACATGGCCGCCTACTGCATTGGGCGCGCGGCGGCGGCAAGGCCGCAGGCCCAGGCCCTCGTCGTCGTCGATGACGCAGCATCGGGCACGCCCGCCGAGGTGTGGACGTTCGCCGACTTGGAGGCGGCCGTGCTGCGCGTTGGCGAAGGCCTCAAGACGGCGGGGCTTGAGCCCGGCGCGCGCATCCTGATCCGCCTGGAGAATACCAGCACGTATGCGCTGCTGTTCTTCGGCGCCATCGCCGGCGGCTTCGTGCCTCTGCCCACGTCGGCCCAGCTCACGCAGCGCGAGGTGCGCTTCCTGCTCGACGACAGCGGCGCTGCGGCCATCGCGCTGGGGCGCGACCTCGGTCTCGGCGAGGTGCCGACGGGCGTGCGCGTGCTGGAGACCGAGGAGATCGCCCACATGATCGCGCACGGCCGGCGCGGGTCTTGGGCCGGCACTGCCGCCGATGATCCCGCCTTCCTCATCTACACCTCGGGCACGACGGCGCGGCCCAAGGGCGTGCTGCACGCCCAGCGCTCCGCCTTCGGGCGCCGGCCCATGTATCAGGGCTGGTACGCCATAAGCGAAAGCGACCGCATGCTGCACGCTGGCGCCTTCAACTGGACGTTCACGCTCGGCACCGGGCTCACCGACCCGTGGGCCAACGGGGCAACGGCGATCATCTACACAGGCGACAAGGATCCCGCCCTGTGGCCGCGCCTCATCAAGCAGACGGGCGCCACGCTGTTCGCCGCCGTGCCCGGGCTTTACCGCCAGATCCTGAAGTACGCGGATGCGGCACCCGACGACTTGGGCGCCCTGCGCCATGGTCTCGTCGCCGGGGAGACGCCGCCGCCCGGCCTGTTCGAGGAATGGACCGGTCGCACCGGCACAGAGCTGTACGAGGCGCTCGGCATGAGCGAGATCTCCACCTACGTCTCCTCCGCCCCGACCGTGCCGCGCAAGCCGGGCGCCGTGGGCAGGCCGCAACCCGGGCGCCGCGTCGCCATTCTGGGGCTCGATGACGGCACCGGGCCGCTCGATGCCGGCGCGGAAGCGCTGCTCGCGGTGCACCGCTCCGATCCGGGCCTCATGCTCGGCTACTGGAACCGGCCTGAGGAGGAGGCGCAGGTCTACCGCGGCGAGTGGTTCATCGGCGGGGATATCGCGCTCATGGACGCTGACGGCTACGTGACGCACCGCGGCCGGGCCAACGACCTGATGAAGGCGCTGGGCTATCGCGTCTCTCCCCTGGAGGTGGAGGCGGCGCTCCTGGAGCATCCCGGCATCGCCGAGGTGGCCTGCGCGGAGGTGCGCGTGCGCGCCGATGTGAGCGTGATTGCCGCCTTCATCGTGCCGCAGGCGGGCGCGCACCCCGATACCGCCGAGATCGAGCGATTTGCCGGCGAACGCCTCGCCGCCTACAAACGACCGCGCGCCTATGCCTTCGTCGAGGCCCTGCCGCGCACCGCCAACGGCAAGCTCATGCGCGCGCAATTGAAGCTGCTGGCGGGCTCGTCCGCAGGCTGAGCGCTGTTGCCCGCGCGCCCCGCACGCGAAATTCTTCGCGGGCGCCTTTGCAAAGGTGGAAAAATAGGGTGGTATTCGCCCCGTTGCCGTCGGTGGACGCCAAGGGCTCGCGTCCGGGGGTTTCTAAGGCTCGCGATTTTGCCGCTGGGGCGGAGGAGGCAAGACTATGTTTGATGACATCGTTTCGTATTTCGGCGCCCATCCTGCCCAGTTGACCGCTATCGGGCTGGCGGCCGCGCTCGCCGTGGTGGGCCTCTGGTACGTGCTGGCACACCACCTGGAGGCGATCATCATCACCGTGCTGTCGGCTGCGGGCGTCGGCTCGGGGATCATGGTCCTCTACCGCGGCTACCACGCGGAGATGCGCGACCTGGTGTGGATCGGGCTGTTCCTGATCGTGATCTTTCCCATCATCTTCTGGCAGGCCATCAAGATGCTGGAGCCGGTGGCGCCGGAGAACCGCCGCACGCTGCGCAATACGATGTTCTCGCGCAAGCTGAAGTAACTTCGTCGCCGAGTGCTTACCCCATGCTCAACACACCTCTCCCAGGGGGAGAGGTGAAGTGGAGACGATCCCCGCGCTTGCGATTTGTCTCGACGCGATCGCAAGCTGAGATTTGCGTGAATCCCGGGCGTCCATGCGGAGCATGGCTTCGCCATGACGCCGGGATGACGTTGAGTAGAGGCAATCGGCGTGACCACATACTAACGTCACCCCGCCGTAGGGCGGGGCCCACGCCAGCTTCAATACGCACTCATTGTGAGTTCGCCACAGCGGCTCACGCCGCCTTCCGGGCCTTGCCGGCGATCTCGACCAGCTTGGAAATCAGCGCGCGCACGCCCTTTAGGCGCTCGGCCGGGAGGTCCCATTCGCTGCGGAACACGAGCTTGTGGTCGGGCTGCACCTTGGTGTGCCCGCGCGAGGCCTGCACGAAGGCGATGAGCCCCTCCGGGTTGGCGAACTCTTTTTTGTGGAAGGCGGTGACGCAGCCCTTGGGACCGGCGTCCACCTGCGCCACACCCGCCTGCCGGCACAGCCCCTTGATCTCCATCACGTCGAGCAGATGCTCGACCTCCTCGGGCAGCGCGCCGAAGCGGTCGACCAGCTCGGCGGCGAACTCGTCGATCTGCGCCCGCGTCTCCAATGTCGACAGGCGCCGGTAAAGACCAAGCCTGAGTTGCAGATCGGCGACGTAGCTCTCCGGGATCAGCACCGCGGTGCCGAGCGAGATGGTGGGGCTCCACTGGTCGGAAGCGCCGTCCGCCTCGCCGCCCTTCATGGCGGCGACCGCCTCCTCCAGCATCGACTGGTAGAGCTCGAAGCCGACCTCGCGGATGTGGCCGGACTGCTCCTCACCGAGCAGATTGCCGGCGCCGCGGATGTCGAGGTCGTGCGAGGCGAGCGAGAAGCCGGCGCCCAGCGTGTCGAGCGACTGCAGGACCTTGAGGCGCTTCTCGGCCGCCTCCGTCAGACGCTGGCCGGCGGGAATGGTGAAATAGGCGTACGCGCGCGCCTTGGAGCGGCCGACGCGCCCGCGCAGCTGATAGAGCTGGGCGAGCCCGAACATGTCGGCGCGGTGCACAATCAGCGTATTGGCGTTGGGCAGGTCGAGCCCGGATTCGACGATCGCGGTCGAGAGCAGCACGTCGTAGCGCCCGTCGTAAAAGGCGCTCATCACGTCCTCCAGCTCGCCAGGCGTCATCTGGCCGGTGGCGCGCGCAACGGTGAGCTCGGGCACGGCCTCGCGCAGGAACTCGGCCACCTCCTCCATGTCGGAGATGCGCGGCACCACGTAGAACGTCTGTCCGCCGCGGTAGCGCTCGCGCCGCAGCGCATCGCGCACGATCACCGGATCGAAGGGCGAGATGTAGGTGCGCACCGCGAGCCGGTCGACCGGCGGGGTGGTGATCAGCGACAGCTCGCGCACGCCCGACAAGGCCAGCTGCAGCGTACGCGGGATCGGCGTCGCCGACAGCGTCAGCACGTGCACGTCCTCGCGCAGCTTCTTCAGGCGCTCCTTGTGGGTGACGCCGAAGTGCTGCTCCTCGTCGATGACGAGCAGCCCCAGGCGCGCAAAGCTGATCGCCTTGCCCAGCAGCGCGTGCGTTCCGATGACGATGTCGACGGCGCCGCTCTTGAGGCCCTCCTTGACGGCCGCCAGCTCCTTTGCGCCGACGAGACGCGAGGCCTGTGCGATATGCACGGGCAGGCCGTGGAAGCGCTCGCTGAAGGTCTTGAAATGCTGGCGCGCGAGCAGCGTGGTCGGCACGACGACGGCGACCTGCAGGCCGTTCATGGCGGCGGCGAAGGCGGCACGCAGCGCCACCTCGGTCTTGCCGAAGCCGACGTCGCCGCACACCAGCCGGTCCATGGGACGGCCCGAGCCCAGATCGCCGAGCACGGCCTCGATCGAGGTGTCCTGGTCCTCGGTCTCCTCGTAAGGAAAGCGGGCGACGAACTCGTCGTAGGAGCCCTCGGGCGCGGCAACGGCCGGCGCCTCCTTCAATTGGCGCAGGGCGGCAATCTTGATCAGCTCGGAGGCGATCTCGCGCAGCCGTTTCTTGAGACGCGCCTTGCGCGACTGCCAGGCGACGCCGCCGAGGCGGTCGAGCTGCGCGTCGCTCTCGTCGGCGCCGTAGCGCGATAGGAGCTCGATGTTCTCCACCGGCAGGAACAGCTTGTCGCCGCCCGCATAGTGCAGCTCCAGGCAGTCGTGGGGCGCATCGAGCACGGTGATGGTCTTCAGGCCGGCAAAACGCCCGATGCCGTGGTCGGCGTGCACGACGAGGTCGCCGACCGACAGGCTCGTCGCCTCGGTGAGCACGTCGACGGCCGAGCGCTGCTTGCGCCGCGGACGCACCAGGCGGTCGCCGAGGATGTCCTGCTCGCCGATGACGGCAAGCTCCGGCGTCTCGAAACCCTGCTCCATCCCGAGCACGGCGAGCGCCGTCGCCGTTGCGGGCAGCGCCAGCGCGTCGGCGTAGGACTCGACCTTGGCGATCTCCTCGAGGCCGTGATCGCCAAAGAGCGTTGCCAGACGTTCGCGCGCGCCGGGCGTCCAGGCGGCGACCATGACGCGCCGGTGCTGCGATTGCAGGCGCTTCACATGCGCGACGACCGCGTCGAACACATTCACGTCGCCCTGCTGGCGCTCGGCGGCGAATGAGCGCCCGCCGCGCCCGCGCCAGGTGCGCACGTTGGGGCCTTCGGCCTCTTCGTAGGGCGTGAGGCGGAAAACGTCGTGCGCCTTCAGCGCCGCCGCCCAGGACTGTGCCTCGAAGAACATGCGCCCGGGCGGCACGGGCTTGTAGGGCGGCGCCCCGAAGGTCTGCTCCTCGAGCGCCTCGCGGCGCGCATCATAGTGCTCGGCGATCTGCTCGAAGCGGCGCGTCACCGCCTCGTCGGCCAGGTGATCGAAGCTGACCGGCACGCCGCCGAGGTAATCGAGCAGCGTCTCCAGGTGGTCGTGGAACAGCGGCAGCCAATGCTCCTGGCCCGGATAGCGCTGCCCGGCGCTGACGCCCTCGTACAGCGGATCGTTGCCCGTGGCGCCGCCGAACAGCTCCACATAGCGGCTGCGGAACAGCCGGGTCGCCTCCTCACCGAACGCCACCTCGCTCACCGGCATGAGCGCCAGCTTCTGCACGCCCTTGGTCGTGCGCTGGGTCTGCACCTCGAAGGACTTGATGCTTTCCAGCGTGTCGCCGAAGAAATCGAGGCGCACCGGCGTGGCGCGGCCGGGCGGAAAGAGATCGAGGATGCCGCCGCGCACGGCGTACTCGCCCGGATCCATGACGGTGCCCGAGCGCACGTAGCCCATGAACGCCAGCCGCTGCGTGAGGCGGCCCATGTCGATGCGCTGGCCCGGCGCCATCTGCTTGATGGCGCGTTTGAGGAAGTCGCGCGGGGCGACGCACTGCAAAACGGCGTTGACGGTGGTGAGCACCACGGTGGGGTGCCGGCGCGCGCCGAGCGAGAGCCTGGCGAGCGCGGCCATGCGCTTGGCGACGATGTCGGCGTTGGGACCGACGCGGTCGTAAGGCACCGTGTCCCAGGCGGGAAAGGAGATGACCCGCACCTTGGGGGCGAAAAACGCGAGCGCCTGCTCGAGCGCATCGAGCCGGCGGTCGTCGCGCGCAACGTGCAACAGCGTGCCGGGCGCCTGCCCCCTTTGCGCCTCGGCGACGAGTTGGGCGAGCACCAGCGCGTCGAGCCCTTCCGGGACGCCGGCAATGGTGCGCTCGGCGCCGGGCTGGTGCGCGGCTACACTGGTTTTTGCATCACCCTGCATTCATGTACCCGCTACCCTCATGCGAGGGCCAAAGACAATCGCACGTCCAACCGTGCTTCGATCGGGTCAGACCCTCTGGGTCTGACACCATCCATATGTCATCCTCGGGCTTGTCCCGAGGACCCAACTTACAGCTTGCGCCCAACCGAAGTTGCAGTGTGGAGCCCGTTTGCCCAGTGGGCGTTGTTTGACTCGTTGGACCGTTGGTTCTCGGGACAAGCCAGAGAATGACACTTGGGGCGCCGTTCTCCGTCACGCTTCTGTCCGCCTGTCGCGTTCGGGGGTTGCCAATCCATGAAAGATGCGCATGGCCGCAATCAGTTCTACGAACGCCTCCTCGGCGGGAGCCTCGGCTTGCGCGAACCACTGCGTCAGCACCGGGTCCGGCAATGCCAGCAGCCGCTCGAAATCGGCAAGCTCGTCGCTGGTCATGCCCGGCAGCTTCGCCTCGGCGAAGCGCCCGAGAATGAAATCCATCTCCTTGGTGCCCCGATGCGACGCACGATAGGCCGCGCGGCGGCGGCGTCTGTCCAGGTCGTCGATCATGGGCAAAGCGGCTCTCTTGGATAACCCGGCACCGGAGACTTGACGCGCAGCGGCGCGCCCGCCACCCTCGCGACGGTCGGGCCGTTGATATAACGCCCGTTTTCATCTGCGCAAAGGCCTGCGCAATGTGACAGCGGGGGAGCGGCCCAATAAGACGCCCCAGGCCCGCTCACCTGCGCGGCGCCGGTCGACTTCGTGGATCCAGCAAGCGCCCATGCGGCCCATCGCGCTCGCACCCCTGTTCGCCTCTCTGCAATCGCTGACCGGCATCGGTCCGCGCCTGATCGTGCTGTTGAAAAAGTGCCTCATGCTGCCGCCGGGCATCGTCGAGCCGCGCGTGCTCGATCTCTTGTGGCACCTGCCGAACGGCGTCATCGACCGCCGCGCCGAGCCCAAGGTCGCCGACGCCGTGCCCGGCACCATCGCCACGCTGAAGGTGCGCGTCCTCAAGCACAAGGCGCCGCCGCGCGGCAACACGCGCGCACCTTACAAGGTGCAGACCGAGGACGAGACCGGGCGCCTCGACCTCGTCTTCTTCCACGCCGAGCGCAAGTTCATCGAGCGCCAGCTTCCCGTCGGCGAGGAGCGCTACGTCTCGGGCCGCATCGAGCGCTACGCCGACGCGCTGCAGATGACGCATCCCGACTACATCGTGGCGCCCGAGGCGCGCGACGAGCTGCCGATGCTGGAGCCGGTCTATCCGCTCACCGCCGGACTCTCGGGCAAGGTCGTGCAGAAAGCCACGCGCCAGGCGCTGGAACGATTGGCCGCCGTCCCGGAATGGCAGGACGAAGCCTGGCTCAAGCAGCGCGGCTCGCCCGGGTTCGTCGATGCCCTGCAGCGCCTGCACCGGCCGCAAGACGCAAGCGACGTGTCGCCCGGCAGCGCGCCCTGGCAGCGGCTGGCCTACGACGAGCTGCTCGCCGGGCAGCTCGCACTCGCGCTGGTACGCCAGAGCTCCAAGACGCGCGCAGGCCGTAGCGTCAAAGGCGACGGGCATATCCGCGCCCGCATCGCCGATGCGCTGCCCTTCGCGCTGACAGGCTCCCAGCGCACGGCCATGCACGAGATCGAGGCCGACATGGCTGCCCCCCACCGCATGCTGCGGCTCCTGCAGGGCGACGTCGGCTCTGGAAAAACCGTAGTGGCGCTGCTCGCCATGGCCATCGCCGTGGAGGCGGGCGCGCAGGCGGCCTTCGTGGCGCCGACCGAGGTGCTCGCGCGCCAGCACTTGGAGACCATCGCGCCATTGGCCGAGAAGGCGGGCTTGCGCATCGCGTTGCTCACGGGCCGCGAGAAGGGCAAGTCGCGCGCCGAGCTGCTCGACCGTCTCGCCTCAGGCGACATCGACATGCTGATCGGCACGCATGCCCTGTTCCAGGCCGACGTCGTGTTCAAGGATCTCGCCTTCGCCGTCATCGACGAGCAGCACCGCTTCGGCGTGCACCAGCGCCTGCAGCTGCAGTCGAAGGGAACGGGCAGCGGGACCGACGTGCTGGTCATGACGGCGACGCCCATACCGCGCACGCTGGTCATGACCCACTACGGCGACCTCGACGTCTCGCAGCTGACCGAGAAGCCGCCCGGACGCAAGCCGGTCGTCACCACCACGACCCCGCTGGAGCGCATCGAGGAGGTCGTCGACGGCCTACGCCGCGCCCTCAGCCACGGCGCGCAGGTCTATTGGGTGTGCCCGCTGATCGAAAGCTCGGACCAGTCCGAGCTCGCCGCCGCCGAGGAGCGCCACGCGCACCTGGCGCAGATTTTCGGCAAGGACGCCGTCGGGCTGCTGCACGGCGCCATGGCGGATAAAGCGAAGGATGCGGCCATGGAGGCGTTTGCCGCAGGTCGCCTCAAGATCCTGGTGGCGACCACCGTCATCGAGGTCGGCGTCAATGTTCCCAACGCCACCATCATGGTGATCGAGCACGCCGAGCGCTTCGGGCTTGCGCAATTGCACCAGCTGCGCGGCCGCGTCGGGCGCAGCGAGCGCCAGTCCTACTGCATGCTGCTCTACAGGGCGCCGCTGGGCGAGGCGGCTCAGGCCCGCCTCAAGATGATGCGCGAGACCGAGGACGGCTTCCTGATCGCGGAGAAGGACCTGGAGCTGCGCGGCGGCGGCGAGGTGTTGGGCGCGCGCCAGAGCGGCACGCCGGGGTTCCGGGTGGCCGAGGTGCCGAACTTTTCCGAGCTGTTGGAGGCGGCGCGCGACGACGCCAAGCTGGTGCTGGGAAGCGACCCGCACCTGTCGAGCCGGCGCGGGCAAGCGCTCAAGACGCTGCTCTACATCTTCGAGTGCGACGAGGCCGTGCGCCTCTTCCGCGCCGCTTGAGATCGGCCGACAACGCCGCCTCAAGTGTCATCCTCGGGCTTGTCCCGAGGACCCAGCGTTCAGCTTGCTCCGGTGCCGATCACCGAGTTGCGCCCTTACCACCACATTGAATGGTAGCGATTGCTGAAGCTGGCGTGGGTCCCGCTCTACAGCGGGATGACGTTGAGAGTGGGCTATCGGCCTCCTCTCCAGCAACGTCATCCCGGCGCAGGCCGGGACCCACGCAAGTCTCCACGCGCACAACGTTTCAGAACTGATTGCGAGTGCGACGAGGCCGTGCGCCTCTTCCGCGCTGCTTGAGATCGGCCGACAACGCCGCCCCAAGTGTCATCCTCGGGCTTGTCCCGAGGATGACAAAGGGGATAGCGAGCCGCTCTTTGCAGATGGCAGGGCAATGGGAGCAGTTCGACTTTAGCTCGTGGTAATCTTCGGCCGGCGCTGCCTCTTTTGTTTGCGCTCCGACTTTGCCGCTGCCTTGGCCTCGCTCTCCTCGACCGACTGGCGCCGCGCCTGCTCGGCCAGCTCCTTGAGCTTGGCCTGGCTCTCAGGCGTCACCATGCCCGCCGAGATGATCACCTTGGCCGCGTCCTCGATGTTCATGTCGAGCATGAGCACGTTGCGCCGCGGCAGGAAGCACACGAAGCCCGTCGGCGGCACGATGCCGGTCGGCATGAACACGGTCAGCAGATCGCTCTCGCCGCCGGGCGCCACCGCCCCCACCTCGCCCGTGGTCTCCCCTGTCACGAACACGATCGACCACAGCCCCTTGGAGGGAAACTCGATCAGCCCCACCCTCTGAAAGGCCTGGCCCGGACCGGTGGCGGTGACGACGGATTCGAAGATGTGCTTCAAGGCACGGTACACGTTGCGCACGATCGGCATGCCGCCCACCATCTGCTCGCCGAACGAGATGAGCGTGCGTCCCAGCAGGTTGGCGGCGAGCGCGCCGATCAGCGTCAGCGCCACGATGCCGACGATGAGGCCGAAGCCGGGGACCGCGAACGGCAGGTAGGTGTCGGGCAGGTAGGCCGTGGGCACGAACGGCTTGATCCAGGCGTCCGTGACGTTGATGAACCACCACACGAAATAGAGCGTGATGGTGACGGGCCCGACGATGACGAGCCCGGTGAGGAAGTAGTTGCGCAGCCGCGCGCCCAGGTGCCAGGCCTCGGGCTGCTCCTGGCTGACCAGTCGCTGCAGCCCGGAGCGCAGTTGCGAGGGGGCGGCCTCGGGCTGTCCGTCCTTGGGGTCGGTTGCGGTCATATGCCGGTCCACATTGCGGTGGTCCACAGGTGCTGGCCTGTTGCCGGACGGCAAATCCGATCGGCACAAACGGAGTGATCTTCCCACGGATCGCCACTGAGAAGAAGAGCGTGGCCTAAGTGGCTGATCGGGCGGATTGGCGCGACGCGATCGCTACTGCGTCTCAATAAGGCAATCGAAACCGTTCGCCTGCAGCGCACTGCACAACCGGCGCGATTCCTCGGCGCTGGCGTACGGCCCCACCCGCACCCGATAGAAGGTGCCCATGCTGCCGATGACGGTCTCCTCGACCTCGGGGCGGCGGGCGCCGAACTGACGCCCATACTGGGAGACTAGGCGAACGGAGAGTGCGTAGGCCTCGCTGCGCGTGCGCACGGCGGCAATCTGAATGTGATATTGAGTCGGCGGCGCTGCGGCAGATGTTGCCGGCTCGGCCTCAGGTGCTTGCTCGGGTGGCGCGGCGGCCACTTGCGTCTCGAAGGCAGACGTCACGGCCGGTGCCGGTGGAGGCGGCGGGGGCGGCGCTGCAGCGGGGACTTGCGGTGGCGGCGGCGGCGCGACGGCGGCCACCTGGGTCGACTGGCTCCAACCTGCGGCCGCGGGCGGCTCCCGATCGGCGCCATTGCCAATCGATGCCGTGGTCACGCTGTCCTCTTGCGGGCTCGGGGCACTGCTCGAAGAGCCGCCGAAAAATCCGGTGATGCTGTCGAAGAAGCCGCCGCTCGAGCTCGATGCGGCAGGCGCCGGCGCGCTTTGGGGCGCCGCCGCCAGAACCGGGCTTGGAGAGGCGCTGGGCCCGGATGCGGGAACGTCCGCCATCGCCGTCTGCCAGCCGCCGGAGCTGGCGGCACCGGTGTCGACATAGGCCACGGCTGCGGTGCCATCGATGGGAGGAACGTCGCTGATCCCGGCCGCACGGTAAGCTGCCACGCGGGCTTTGAGGGCCTCCTGCTTCTCTGCGGCAGAAAGCCCGTTCTTGAGCCAGATCGCGCCCGTCAGGTCGGCGATGGCAAGACCCGGCTTGCCGTGCTTGCCGTAGGCCATCCCGCGATAATAGAGAGCACGGGCCAGCTGCGGTCCGGCGAGGGTGCCGCTGTCGAGGGCTGTATTAAAGGCGCGCACGGCCTGATTGGGCCGTCCGGCCTCGAAAGCCTTGATGCCCCGCTCCAGCATCTCCTGAGCCTTGGTCGCCGTCTTGCTCTTTGCGCCGGCCGCCGCGGTCTGCTCCTGCTTGCCGCCGGCGTCCGCCTTCTTCGACGCACCCTTAGTCTGCGTCGGGCCGTCGAACGCCGCCAGCGGCAGCGCACTCGCCGCTAGAATCGCCAAGACTGAAAGAATGCGCACAACCTGCCCCATCGGCCCAACACGATCCCCTTGCAGCGCTGGCCCACCAGCGAGCGGTAAACGTTAAGTGAATCAGGACATAGAGGCAAATCCGCGACCATGGCGCGGACCAGTTATCCCTATTCCACTGTAACAGACTTGGCGAGGTTGCGCGGCTGATCGACGTCGGTGCCCAGGATGACCGCCGTGTAGTAGGCCAGAAGTTGCACCGGCACGGCGTAGATGAGCGGGTTGGTGAAATCCGACGCCTTGGGCATCTCGATGTGGGCCGCCAGCTTGCAGCCGACCGCATCCGCCGGCGCATCGGAGATGAGAATGATCTGCCCCCCGCGGGTGGCGACCTCCTGCATGTTGGAGACGGTTTTTTCGAACAGGTCGTCCTGGGGCGCCACGACGATGACGGGAACGTTCTCGTCGATCAGCGCAATGGGGCCGTGCTTGAGCTCGCCGGCGGCATAGCCTTCGGCGTGCAGGTAGGAGATCTCCTTGAGCTTCAAGGCTCCTTCCAGCGCTAGCGGGTAGCTGGTGCCGCGGCCCAGGTAGAGCACGTCGCGCGATTTCGACAGCAGATGGGCGATCGGCTCGTACTGGGCCTCGTTGCGCAGGATGGTGGAGATGTGACGCGGGACCTCGATCAGCGCCTGCACCAGCGCGCGCTCCTCCTCGACGCTGAGGACGCCGCGCGCGCGGCCGAGCCCGACGGCGAGGCAGGCCAGCACCGAAAGCTGACAGGTGAAGGCCTTGGTCGAGGCGACGCCGATCTCCGGACCGGCCAGCGTGGGCAGCGCCACGTCGGACTCGCGCGCGATGGTGGAAGTGCGCACGTTGACGATCGAGGCGATGCGCTGGCCTTGCGCCTTGGCGTGACGCAGCGTGGCGAGCGTATCGGCGGTCTCGCCCGACTGCGACACGAAAACCGACAGCCCACCCTCGCTGAGCGGCGGCTCGCGGTAGCGCATCTCCGAGGCGACGTCGATCTCGACGGGCAGGCGCGCGTAGCGCTCGATCCAATACTTGCCCACGAGCCCCGCGTAGTAGGCCGTGCCGCAGGCCGACAGCGTCACGCGCGGCAGGCGCGCCATGTCGAGCCCCAACGGCGGCACGGTCACGGTGGCGTTGCCCATGTCGACATAGTTGGACAGCGTGTGGCTGATGACCTCGGGCTGCTCGTGGATCTCCTTGGCCATGAAGTGGCGGTGGTTGCCCTTGTCGACCAGGAGCGAGCTTGCCACCGACTTGATGAGCGGGCGCTCCACCGGGCTTCCCCCGCGGTCGAAGATCTCGAGGCCGGTCCGGCGCAGCACCGCCCAGTCGCCTTCCTCCAGATAGGTGATGGCGTCGGTGAACGGTGCCAGCGCGATGGCGTCCGAGCCCAGGTACATGGCGCCGGAGCCGTGGCCGATGGCGAGCGGGCTGCCCTGGCGTGCCGCGAACATCAGGTCGTCGTGGCCGGCAAAGATGATGGCGAGCGCAAAGGCGCCCTTGAGGCGCGCCAGCGCATTCCTGACGGCCTCTTGCGGCGTTGCGCTCTGGGCAAGCTCGTCGGTGATGACGTGGACGATGACCTCGGTGTCGGTGTCGCTTTCGAACGCGTGCCCCTTGGCCACCAGCTCGTTCTTGAGCTCGCGGAAGTTCTCGATGATGCCGTTGTGCACGACCGAGACCTGAGCGTTCATGTGCGGATGCGCGTTGCGCTCGGTGGGGCGGCCGTGGGTGGCCCAGCGCGTGTGTCCAATTCCGGTGTGGCCGTTAAGAGGCTCTTTGAGCAGCCGGCTTTCCAGGTTGCGCAGCTTGCCTTCGGCGCGTCGCCGCTGCAGGTGGCCGTTCTCGACCGTGGCGATGCCCGCAGAGTCGTAGCCGCGATATTCGAGCCGGCGCAGTGCATCGACGAGGTCGGTGGCAACGGCCTTGGGCCCGATAATTCCGACAATGCCGCACATGGGTGTCAGTTCCTCAGCGCTTCGATGGCTCCAGATATTGCTATCTGTTGATTAATATGTCCCTCAAATCACAGTATGTTTCAGCAATTTTCGTGCCGGGAAGCGGCGTTTGCGGCAATTCGTGTCAGCCGGCCCTGGCCTTGCGCCGGCCCATCATGGCACGAAACTTCGCAGCCCAGCCGGGACGCTCCTCTTGGGCGGTGCGCTCCAGTGCCAGCGCGTCGTCGGGCACGTTCTTGGTGATGACGCTGCCCGAGCCGATGTAGGCGCCCTTGCCGATCCTCACGGGTGCCACCAGCGACGAGTTCGAGCCGACGAAGACCCCCTCGCCGATCTCGGTGCGGTGCTTGTTGAAGCCGTCGTAGTTGCAGAAGATCGTGCCCGCGCCGATGTTGGCGCCGGCACCCACGTCCCCATCGCCCAGATACGACAGATGATTGGCCTTGGCACCGGTGCCGAGCGTCACGTTCTTGAGCTCGACGAAATTGCCCACGCGCGCCCTCTCGCCCACATCGGCACCCGGGCGCAGGCGCGCGAAGGGACCCACGCGCGCGCCCTCGCCGATATGCGAATGCTCGATGTAGCAGTTGGCCTTGATCTCGGCCTTGTCGTCGATCGTAACGCCGGGCCCGAGAAACACGTTGGGCTCGATGACGACGTCGCGGCCGATCCGTGTATCCCACGAGAGCCACAGCGTCTCCGGTGCGATCAAGGTCGCACCCTCGCGCATCACGCGCAGGCGCGCACGCTGCTGGAATATCGCCTCGGCCGCCGCCAGCTGCTCGCGCGAGTTGACGCCCATCACCTCGTCCTCGCCGCACACGACGACGGCGGCCTTCGCCCCTTCGGCACGCGCGATCTCCACCGCATCCGTCAGATAGAACTCGCCTTTGGCGTTGTCGTTGCCGATGCGGTCGAGGAGGCCCACCAGATCGTCGTGGCGGAAAGCCATGACGCCGGAGTTGCATAGCGTGATCGCGCGCTCGGCCTCGGTTGCGTCCTTGTCCTCGCGGATGGCAAGCAGCCAGCCATCCTTGCCGGTCTTGAGCCGGCCGTAGCCGGCCGGGCTCGACGCATCAAACCCCAGCACCGCGATGCTCGCGCCTTGGTCCAGCGCCGAGAGCAGCCGCTGCAGCGTCGCGCCCGTGAGCAGCGGCGTATCGCCATAGACGACGAGCACGTCGCCGGTATGGCCCGCCAACGCCTGACGCGCGGCAAGCAGCGCATCGGCGGTCCCTTTCTGCTGCGCCTGCACCCACACGCTGGCCGGCGACACTTGTCCCATCGCTTCGCTGCGCACCGCCTCCATATCGGGCCCGACCACCACCGCAACGGCGTGAGGCGCGAGCTCTTGAGCCGCGCTGAGCACGTGCGCCAGCATCGAGCGGCCGCCGACGGCGTGCAGCACCTTCGGCACCTCGGACTTCATGCGGGTGCCCTGACCGGCGGCCAGGACGACGATGAGCAGGGGTCGGCGGGGCATCGGACCTCACGGGCGGTGGTCGTACTCGATCGAAGTGTCCGGGGAGTTCACTCGCGCTCAGACCCGATCACAGGGACCGTCTTCACGGCTCAGACTGATACGGTCTGACGCGATTACGGTCCAGGGGCAACGACATGGGGCCTCCTCGGCGGTCGATTCGGTTGCGGCGCGCACCGGCGGCTTGTTGCAACGGGAGCACAGCCGCACATGGAATCACTAAGAATCATCTGCTTAGGAAGCCCGTGTTTTCCCGTCCACAAGTCCTACACAGTTTTGGCGGCCTGCACGTTGACCATGCACGAGGGACTCAACCACCATCCGCCTCGATTCTACCGGGGGCTCGGGGGCATCGGCGTGTCGCACATTGTTTCTGTCAGGCGAATCGGGCCTTCGTTCCTTTGAGCGTCCATGGACCCAACATCGAAGGCTGGCAGATAATGTCCGTACTCCCGTCCCAAAACCCGGCACGACGCCCTCCGGCAAGGCGTCGGATCCTGACACCTTACGTGATGATCTGGCTGGCTATCGCCGTCTTCTCGCTGGCCTATCTGGCATTCCTCGGGATGCGCCCGGAGGTGATCGCCAGCGCCGAGATGTCATCGGCACCCGATGTCCGCGAGGAGATCGATGGTGCCCGGCGCGACATGGCGCGCGCGTTCGCCGACCTCGACCCCATGCGACGAACGATGGGCGAGATAAAAATGGACGTCGCCAACCTGAAAGATGCCGCGCAGGCGGCGGCCCACCGCGACGAGATGCTTCTGGGGCGGGTCGTGGCCCTCGAGACCTCGACCACTCACCGCAGCGCCCACGTTGCGCAAACGAGCGGCACGGATGATGGCGCGACGGGCGCAACTTCGCCCACCGCCGCGGCGCAGCCGACACCGCCGACGCCGACACCGAAGGCCGCGGTAACGAGCACGTCGGCCAAACCGGCGGCGCCGGCGCAGAAAGTCTCCGCGGCAACCCCTGCCACGAAGAAGAAGGCCGACAGCTCCATCGAGACCGGCAGCATCAAGAAGAAGAAGGCAGCGGCCAAGCCGGCCCCGGTGGGCGTGCTGCTGGCGACCGGTCCCTCGATCGACGCGCTGCGGCTCAACTGGAGCATTCTCACCGACCGCCATTCCGACGCCGTCGGCAAGCTGCAACCCCGCTATGTCATCAACGGCAGTCCCGGCAGCCGCACCTACGGTCTCGTGCTCGGTCCCGTCGCATCGGCGAAGCAGGCCAAGAGCCTCTGCAAGACCATGGTGGAGCGGGGCATGCGCTGCGAGGTCAGCGTCTACCGCGGCAACGCACTATAGATCCCGTCGAAGGCCGCACCTTCAACGCGTTCAGGGCTGTGCAGCTCTGAACGTGTTGCAGGCGCGCAAGCTGCCGCTATCCGCACCCCGCAAGAACCAGCGCGTACGCTGCTCCGAGGTGCCGTGCATGCCGGCCACCGGTATGGCGCCGTCGCCGGACGTCTCGCCAAGCAGCACATCGTCACCGATGTCGCGCACCACAGCGAGCATCTGCGCCCGGAAACGGCTCGACCGCGCCCACGACTCGCTGGCGTTGATCCAAACGCCGGCATAGCAGTCGGCCTCCAGCTCGAAACGGCGGATGAGATCGGCGCGGCTTGCCGGCGCGCGCGAAAGCACCTGGCCCAGCAGCAGGAAGCGGCCATGGATGTTCTGGATGTGGTGGCCGATCTCGTGGCCGATGAGGAAGGCGATGCCGGCCTCGCCCTGCGGTCCGAAGCGGGCCATCAGGCGCTTTGCCGCATCCGTTCCCACGAACACCGTGCGGTTGCCGCTGCAGTAGGCCGGCCCCTCGCCGGCATAGAGACCGTAGCAATTGTTGGGGGCCAGTCGCGACACGAAGCGCAGGCTTACCGCCCCCACCTCTCCGGACCTGCCCCCAAGCACGCGCTTCCAGGTGGCAATGGAGTCCTCCCACGCGCGCGCCACGATGGCGCGCAGGCGCAGCCCGCGCGGCGGAACACCGCTCTCCTCCGCGAGGAAGGTCGGCCGCTGCATGGGCCAGAACGCGCCGGCGCGATCATTCGGAGGCGGCGCCTCGTCCTGCGCCCGCACGTGCAATGCCGCAGCAAACGTGGCCGCCGAGGCCAACCCCATGGCAATCGCCGCTCTGCGCGTTCGCGTGCTGAGCCTCATGGCACAAGCCTCCTTGGCGCTGAATTCTTGCGGGCCTCCAAGCGTTCCGTTACGGCACTTTGCTTCGCTGTACTCAAAGACTGCTCGAATTGAACGTATCACACGATCCGATGTCGCCGCTATCCAGGCCCGCCCGGAACCAGCGGACGCGCTGGGCCGAGCTGCCGTGCGTAAAGGCGTCGGGCACGACGCGGCCCTGGGCGCGCCTCTGCATTATGTCGTCGCCGATCTGACTGGCGGCATTGAGCCCCTCCTCCACGTCGCCCGGCTGCAGCCTGCGCTTGAGCTGATCGTTGAGGTTGGCCCACACGCCGGCCAGGCAATCGGCCTGCAGCTCCATGCGAACCTGCAGCGCGTTGGCGCTGCGCTCGTCGAGCTGTCCTTTCAAGTCCTGCACCGTGTCGGCGATGCCGAGCAGCTTCTGCACGTGGTGGCCGACCTCATGGGCGATCACGTAGGCCTGCGCGAAGTCGCCCGGCGCCTCGAAACGGCGTTTGAGCTGATCGTAGAAGGACAGGTCGATATAGATCTTGCGGTCGAGCGGACAATAGAAGGGCCCCATGGCCGCGTCGCCGACGCCGCACGCGGTCGGCCAGGACTCTCTGAACAGCACCATATGCGGCTCGCTATAGCGGCGCCCGATACCGGCAAAGACCTGGCTCCAAACGTCCTCCGTATCGGCGAGGACCTGCGAGACGAAGCGCTTCATATCGTCCTGCGTGCGCACGGCCCGCCCGCCGGGCAGCCCCGGGATCTCGAACGGGGAGCGGTCGGCGGTCTGCCGGCCGGCGTCGCGCTCGGTGCGCGGCAGTTGCGGAATTTGCGAGTAGTCGCCCGAGCCGCCCGACAGGAGATCGAGCGGATTGACGCCCAAGACCGTCAAGACGATGCCGATGATCAGCAGCGTGCCGAGGCTTATCCCGCCGCGGCCGCCAACCGGGATGCGCACGCCGCGGCCGCGCCCCATGCCCTCAGGAAACCGAGGAAAGCGGAACCGCCGGCCGCTCTCGGCGCGCCGGTCCTCCACGTTGCTGCTCTGGCGGTCGTCCTGGCTGTAGCGCATGCACCATCCCCGCAACTCTCACCAGCACCGCAAGCACGCTGGTGGGTCATAGTGCCCGCGGAGCCGAAGCCCTGACAAGTGGCACTTGGGTGCAATTGGCGCCGATCACGACTCAGTCTCGACCGGCACCGGCGGCGGCAATGCCGGTGTTTTGCCGGTTTCCTCAACCGCCGGCTTTGATTTGCCGCGAGCTTTCACGAGCGCGCGCACCGCGCGCGAGGCGGCGACGGCGCCCTCGTTGGCATAGGCCTCGTGGTTCTTCTCGATCTCCTTGGGATCGTAGCGGTAATTGACCATGGGCCCGAACGCCTCGCGCAACCCCTTGGGCGAAGGATCGGCCATCCAGTTGATGCGCTCCAGCCGCGCCCCGTTGCCGAGGTGGAAGCGGGCGACGGGATCGAGCGGTTTGCCGTCGTCCCCCTTGGCCAAAAGGAAATACTGAGCGGCGAGCGGCAGGACAGCGCCTTGCAGCTCCGCGTCCTCTTCCCCCTGCGATGCCTGCTCGGACACGCCCGCGCGCTTCAGGGCCTCGAGCGCGGCCTTGGCCTCGGGCCCGGCCTTGCTGGCGGCATCGCCGGCTGAGCGCTGGAGCCAGGCGGCAAAGCGCGGGATCGGCGACAGGGTCACGAAGCTCTTGAGGGCGGGCTCGTCGCGCGCCAGCTCCTCCACCACCACCTGCTTCAACAGGAAATTGCCGAACGAGATGCCCCTGAGGCCCTCCTGGCAATTGGAGATCGAATAAAAGACCGCGGTGGTGGCCGTGCCGGCCGCAATCGGCGTCTCGGGCTCGTTCAGCACCTCGCCGATGGCCTTTGGCGTGTCACGCATCAGCGCGACCTCGACGAAGACGAGCGGCTCGTCGACGAGCGAGGGATGGAAGAAGGCAAAGCAGCGGCGATCCTTGGGATCGAGCCGCCGGCGCAGATCGTCCCAGCCCTGGATCTCGTGCACCGCCTCGTAGCGGATGATCTTCTCCAGGATGGCGGCCGGCGTGTGCCAGTCGATGCGGCGCAGGACCAGGAAGCCGCGGTTGAACCAGGGGTAGAACAGGCGGCGCAGGTCGGCGTCGACGGCGGCGAGCGCGGGATCGTCGAGCGGCGCGCTGAGAAGATCCCGGCGCATGGCGACGATCTCCGCCGTCGCTCCCGGCGCCAGGTTGAGGCGGCGGAAGAACTCCAGCCGCGGGCTGTCGAGCGCCTTGTGCAAGCGCGCCAGCGTCACGTCGGAGGCATCATCGAGGTAGGCCTGCGCGGCCTCGGCGACGCGCGCGCCGTCGGGGCGCAGCTCGGTTGCCAGAAAGCGGAAAAACTTGGCGTGATCCTCGCTCCCAAGCTGGGCGTAGCGATCGAGCAGCTCGCGGGCGATGGCGACGCCCGAGGCCTCGCCGCGGCCCGAGATCAGCGCCCGCGCCAGGGCCTCGATGTCCTCCTCGGCGCCAGCGCCGAACAGCGAGCGGGGCAGGAGCGCGCGCCCCTGCTCGGCGACCGAGCTCAGCAGCTCCTGGAGAAACGCAACGTTCAAGGGCTGGTCCTTGCGATTGCCTTGCCGGCACCGAGGCGTGCGGGCGCTAAGATCGGCCCCCGTCCCGACAAACACAGGTAATGCGTGCCTGCTCCACTCTCAAGCGGAGTCCGAAAGCGCAACCGCGTCGTAGGTCAGGACGCGCCGCGAAAGCGTCCAGGGATCGGCGAGGATGCGAAAGTCGGCATAGTGCGGCAGCTCGCGGTGGGCGAGGTAGGCCGCCTGGTCGTCATAGACCTGATAAAGAAGGAACGACGTCCCCTCGACCGGATCGATGCACACGTCGTAGCGGCGGCAGCCGGGCTCGCGCTCCAGGCAGGTCTGGGCGTAGACGACGAGCGCCTCGCGCAACTCGTCCTGACGCCCGCGCTCGGCTTCCATGAAGACCACGACCACGTGCATGCCGCTCTCTCTCAACCGCTCCCCAGATGCAATTGATGCGGACACTCGTTAACTATTCCTAAACCCCTTGCGGTAACATTGCATTAACCATCAGCGCCAAGCCCCTAATCGACCTCAAGGTGGACCTCACCCGTGGACCTCAGCCCGAGCCCCGCCCGCACCACCTCCAGCCTGGCCGAGGCCAGGAACGACACCGGCCGCACGGCCTTCTGCGGACCCTACGTCCTGTCGGCCATCACCGGCTACCCCATCAGCAAGATCGAGGACGTGATCCGCGCAAGCCGCCACACCGAGCGCCGCACCGTCGTCAAGGGAACCGGGACCGACGAGGTCAAAGAGGCGCTCTCCCAGTTCGGCTACAAGATGAGCCTCAAGGAAAGCTTTATGAGCCGCCCGCGCAAGGAGCGCCCCACGCTGTGGACGTGGATGCAGAAGCCGCGCAACGTGTGGGCCCACTACATCCTCGCCGTGCACAAGGGCAAGGACGGCCACTGGATCCTCGTGAAGGGCGTGAAGATGTGCGATACCTACACGGAGGGGCGCTGGACCTTCGTATGCGACGGGCCGCACCGCGGCGCGCGCATCATGGAGATTTTCGAGGTGCGGCGGTCGCTGGGCGTCTAGCGCCCCCGTAACGGAGTGCACCTGCCGATGACATTGCCCAAGCTGCCCAACCCTTTGACAGCCGCAGTGTTCGCTGCTGCGGTGCTGGCCTGCCCGCTTGCGGCGGCTGCCGACGATGCCGCCACGCTCACCAGCTGCATCGCGGCCGAGGAGTACGGGCACGCGTGCATCGGCCGCATTTCCGAGCCCTGCATGGCCGAGCCCGGCGGCGAGACGACCGCCGGCATGATCACCTGCACGGGCCGCGAGACCGAGGCCTGGGACGCGCTGCTCAACATCGAGTACCAGCGGCTGATCGAGCAGCTCGGCGGCAAAGGCACGGACAAGATGCGCGACGCCCAGCGCGCTTGGATCACCATGCGGGACGGCGACTGCGCGCTGGCCTACGAGACCTTCGAAGGGGGGACGATCGCCGGCGTCATCGCCGCGGGCTGCATGCTCGACCGCACGGCAACGCGCACCCTGCAGCTTCGCAAGCTGCGCGAGACGAATGGCCCCGAGTAGGGGCGGCTTCCAGCAAAACCGCCGCATTCCGGCATGCAAAGCGGCCCGGTGACGATCCATTGACGTTTGCCGGGCAGCATAGGATCGAAGCCGAATCCCTCCGCTGCAAAGGGGCCGCGTCATGCACGTGCCGATCGTATCGCTGATTGCCTACGGCGCCATCGCACTGGCGGCGATCGCCTCGCTGCCCGTGTGGCCGTGGAGCCGCGGCTGGGGCAACGGCAACGCCGGCGCGCTCGCCTACGTGCTCGCCGTGGTGTCGATCAACGCCGCCCTCGGCCAGATTCTCTGACGCCGCCTAATCCTTCGCGCGCTCAACGTAGGAGCCGTCGTCGGTCATGACGACGACGCGCGTGCCGGCACCGATGTGCGGCGGCACCATGACCTTGGCGCCGTTCGACAGCACCGCCGGCTTGTAGGACGACGACGCGGTCTGCCCCTTCACGACAGGATCAGCCTCGACGATCTCCAGCGACACGCGCTGCGGCAGCTCGATGGCGATCGGCAGCCCCTCGTGCAGCGACAGCTTGCAGGTCATGCCCTCCTGCAGCCACTGGGCCTGATCGCCGACGACGTCTTTCGACACCGCGATCTGGTCGAACGTCTCCGGGTGCATGAAGTTGTAGCCGTGATCGTCCTCGTAGAGGTAATTGTAATCCTTCTCGTCGAGGTAGGCGCGCTCCACCTGGTCGGTGGTGCGATAGCGCTCGGTCAGCTTCACCCCGTCGGCGATGCGGCGCAGCTCCAGGTGCGTGACCGGCGTGCCCTTGCCGGGGTGAATGTTCTCGGCCTTGATGACGACGGCGAGCTTGCCGTCGAGATCGAGCACATTGCCCTTGCGCACCGATGAGGCGATGACCTTTGACACTTGACGTCTCCATTGTGGGACCGGCGGCGCCCGGCGCGCTGGAACGCGGTCGAATGGCGGGGAATCTTGGGCGCTCTCATAGCCTGTCCGGGGCGCAAGGCCAAGCTGGGGGGCGTTGCCCCTATCCAGGCAGGCGGGAAAGCAGCGCTGCACTCCGACGATCGAATGGTCTACACGAAGGCGCATGAGCCGAGACACACCCTGGTGGCACCGGGAGGTCCACGCCGACCGCAAGCCGTTTCTCCAAGCACGCGGCCGCATCAGGGGCGCGGTGCGCCAATGGTTCGAAACCCAGGGCTTCACCGAGGTCGAGACCGGCTGCCTGCAGGTCTCGCCCGGCAACGAGGCGCACCTCTCCGCCTTCCAGACCGAGCTGGTCGCCCCCGACTTGAGCCGGCGCACGCTCTACCTGCACACCTCGCCCGAGCTTGCCGCCAAGAAGCTCTTGGCCGCCGGCGAGGACAAGATCTTCTCGCTCGGTCCGGTTTTCCGCAACCGCGAGCGCGGCGACCTGCACGCGCCCGAGTTCACCATGCTCGAGTGGTATCGCGCCAATGCGCCCTACGAGACGGTGATGGCGGACGCGAGCGCCCTCCTGAAGCTCGCCGCCGAGACGGTCGACAACCGCTTCGTCTCCTACCGCGGCGTCACCGCCAATCCGCGCGCGGCGCCCGAGCGTCTCACGGTGGCGCAGGCGTTCAGCCGCCACGCCGGCATCGACCTGCTGGCCGGCATGAGTGCACACGGCAACGACCGCGACCGGCTCGCCGTCATGGCCGAGGCCGCCGGCGTTAGTGCGCAGCGCGACGACACGTGGTCCGACATCTTCGCCAAGGTGCTCACCGCTTTGGTCGAGCCCAAGCTTGGCAACGGCCGCGCCACGCTTCTGACCGAGTACCCCGCCAGCGAGGCCGCGCTTGCGCGAGCGTGCCCGCATGATGCGCGCGTTGCGGAGCGCTTCGAGCTCTGTTGCTGCGGGGTTGAGCTCGCCAACGGGTTCGGCGAGCTGACGGACCCGGCCGAGCAGCGCCGCCGTCTCGAAGCCGAGATGGACAAGAAAGAAGCCTGCTACGGCGAGCGCTATCCGCTGGACGAGGAATTCCTCGCCGCCCTTGCGGCCATGCCGCCGGCCGCCGGCTGCGCGCTGGGCTTCGACCGCCTGGTCATGCTGGCCGCAGGCGCAACGCGCATCGACCAGGTGATCTGGACGCCGCTCGGCGACGCGTGAGGCACAGACGCTTGAGGCACAGGGGGCGGCTAGAGATCGGCGCGGTCGGGCCGCGTCTGCCGCATGGGCCAGCGCACGAACACCGGCATGTAGCGCTCGGCCTTGGCGAGCCAGCGGTGGGCGCGGTCGTTGCTCGTGCGAAAGCGCTTCATGAGCTGGCGCGCGATGGCGCTGCCCGCCAGTATGAGGCCGGCACCCACCAGCAACAGCGGCAGCCCGAACGGCGTGGGCAGCGGCAGGAACACGAGGCCGGCGGCGGCACAGAAGAACCCGCCGGTCACCAGAAAGAGATTGCGCATTGAAGGCCGCCTGCCCGCGTTGTTCCAGATGAGACGCCGGGCAACCACATAGGGTGCGGCGCCCCCCGCGGCAAGCATCGCCCTGTGACGCGTGTGCCACGTGGCCCCACAATCTTTGCGCGCAGGGCACCGCGCCACTCGACACCCCCCTCCTCCCCTCGGAATGTTCCCCGACTGCCGCGCGGCAAGGGGGAATCGGGGAAATGAGGGGCTCGGCTTTCGCCTGGGTGTCGGGTGCCGTCCTGCTCGGGGCGGCTCTGCTCCCGCAACCGGCTGTGGCGCAGGGCAGCCTCACGGTCGACTGGCTTTTTGAGCCGCTGCGGCCGCAAGCGCCGGCCAAGCCGCCGCGCGCCCGCCGGCCTTCGGCCGGGGCAACTGTCGCCGGCCGCATCGTGCCGTCGCCGTGGCGCATCCTGCGCACAGCCTGGACCGAGAGCGACGAAAAGGGCTACGAGGAGTTCGTGGCGCACATCGGCGAGAGCAGCTGCCGCAGCGTGCACGCCTGCCTTACGGGGGCGCAATCCAACCCGCTCTATCACGCCTCCAACCCGTCCGGCATGTACTTCTACGCCGACTGCGCCGACCTGCCCTACTTGCTGCGCGGCTACTACGCGTGGAAGAACAACCTGCCGTTCTCCTACTCGACCGAGGCCTCGCCGCTCGGGCGCTCGCGCGACATCCGCTACACCGCGCGCGGCAACGAGATCACCGCGCGCCGCGACCTCGTCGAGCCCGACATCAACGCCTCGCGGGTGCTCAGGCAGGTCGCCGACACGATCACGTCGGCGCACTACCGCTATCCGCCGGACTACAAGGGCGAGCAGCTGCCCCACCACTACCCCGTGGCGATCACGCGCGAGGCGATCAAGCCCGGCACGGTCCTCTACGACCCCAACGGCCACGTCGCCATCGTCTACAAGGTGACGCCCGAGGGGCGCGTGCACTATATCGACACCCACCCCGACAACTCGCTGACGCGCGGCATCTACGGCAAGGCCTTCACGCGCGCGTCGCCCGGCATGGGCGCCGGCTTCAAGCGCTGGCGGCCGCAGACGCTCGAAGGCGCGAGCAAGGCCGAGGACGGCAGCTACCGCGGCGGCCGCATCGTTCTTGCCGCCGATGCCGATCTCGAGGACTGGTCGGACGAGCAGTTCTTCGGCACCGCGACGCCGCGGCCCAAGAGTTGGAGCCGCGGCAAGTTCGCCGTCGAAGAAGAAACGCTTCCCTATTACGACTTCGTCCGCCAGCGCCTCGCCAAGGCGGGCTTCCGCTACGATCCGGTGGACGAGACGCGCACGCGGGTGCGCGCGCTGTGCGAGGACCTCAGGTACCGCGTCGATGCGATCGACATCGCCGTCAAGGCGGGGCTGCACGAGCAGTCGCAGCCGGGCCGCTTGCCCGACAACATCTACGGCACCGACGGCGACTGGGAGACCTATGCGACCCCCTCTCGCGACGCCCGCCTCAAGACCTCGTTCGTGGAGCTGCGCGACGAGGTTGCCAGGTTCCTGGAGCTGGGGCGCAACGCGCCGGAAAAGCTCGCCTATACGGGCGACAACCTGCCCGGCGATCTGCGCCGGGCCTACCTGCACGAGACCGCCGCCTGCACCATCCGCTACACGCGCAGCGACGGGGTGCTGACCGAGCTGACCTTCGCAGAGGTTGCCCAGCGCCTGTTCCAGCTGTCGTTCGACCCCTATCACTGCGTCGAGCGGCGCTGGGGTGCCAGCACGCCGGGCGAGCTTGCCACCTGTGGCGACGGCCCCCACAAGACGACGTGGTATGAGGCCGAGCAGCGGCTGCGCAATCAGCCCGATCGCACCTACGACATCGAGATGGGCTTCTCGCTCGGCCAGCTCAACCGCGCCGTTCCCGGCAGCGGCATCGACGAGCCGCCCGACATCGACGTTCTGGGCCTGCTGCAGACATCGGCCACGCTGAGGGTGGGAGCCGAGGAGCAGACCGCCGGACGCGTGCCATAGGCGCACACGCGTCGCCCGGCGGCCTGCCAGAGAGAGAGGGCAGGGAGAGAGGGCAGGGAGAGAGGGCAGGGAGAGAGGGAATGCCGGTCACCATCTATCACAATCCGGCGTGCGGCACCTCGCGCAACACGCTGGCGATGATCCGCGCCAGCGGCGTCGAGCCGGAGATCATCGAGTACCTCAAGACCCCGCCCACGAAGGCGAAGCTCAAAGAGCTGATCGAGGCCATGGGGCTCGGCCCGCGCGATCTTCTGCGCCGCAAAGGCACGCTCTACGACGAGCTGGGCCTCGATGACGCGAGCCTGTCGGACGATCAGCTCGTCGATGCCATGCTGGAGCACCCCGCTCTCATCAACCGGCCGATCGTCGTGACGGCGCGCGGCGTGCGCTTGTGCCGGCCCTCCGAAACGGTGCTCGAAATTCTGGATAGCGCCGGCGCCGGCGGCAAGACATAGCGGGTCCGCGGCGCGGCGCGCGGGCGAACGTGCGCCGGAGGGCTATTGCCCGAATTTGAAGCTGTTGAACCTGTAGTTGATGCCTGCGCGCACCAGCGATCCGTCGGTGGTGACGGTCCAGCTATTGGGGCCGCCGCTGATGCTCGCGTTCGTATAGGCCGTCTCGCTGCCCAGGTCGTAGTAGAGATACTCGACCTTTGCCGACCACCCCTGGCCGACACTGGCCTCGAACCCGCCGCCAATGGTCCAGCCTGAGCGAAACGACTCGGTCGACGCGCTGACGTTCGCCGTGCAGACGATCGAGTTGCACGCTTCGAGAACGGAAACGGTGGTGTCGGCGCCGATATAGCCGCCCGTGGCGTAGAGCATCCACCCATTGACGAGAAAGCCGAGCCGTCCGCGCAGCGTCAGGTAGAAGCCCGCATCCGTGCTGGTCGAGGTGTCGTAGCCGTAAGGGACGTAGGTGGTGGTGGCGCTGCCGGCCAGCCCCAAGTTGCCGAGATCGCCTTCGAGCCCGTAGATCATGGGGCCCGTCTGCCAGTTGTAGCCAAGCTGGGCACCGGCGACGAAGCCGCTTGGCGCAGCGCTCCAATAGTCGTTGAGGGTCGTGGCGCTCGAGCTGTCGGTGGCGGTGGAGCTTCCCCAGGTACCGCCCAGATGCGCGCCGAGGTAAAATCCGGTCCAATTCAGCGTCGTCGGCGCGTTCTCGGTCGGGTAGTCATAGGGGCTCTGGGCAAAGGCTTCGCCGGTCACCCCGGCGGTGATGAAGCACATTGCGCACAAGGAAAGCGACAGACGACGCATCTACGTCTCCTCATAATCAACAGGGACTGAAGGGGACTGCACTGACGCGAACGCTGGGCCTTCCCTACGCCAAATCGGGCCCGCGATCTCGGCTTTTGCCAATCATGTCCCCGCTATCAACAGGTGCGGGGCGCGATCTGTGGCCGCCGTGGTAGAACCGCCGGCGGCTAGCCAATGCGCGTGGGCCATGAGGCAAGGGAGTGTTCGATGACCGCGTTCCGCCGGACCTTGAGGACGGCCGCCGATCTCGCCGATGCGGGCCTCGTCACGGCCGAGCGGGCGGAGGCGATCGCCGGCGTCGAAAGCCGCTACGCCGTGGCGGTCACCCCGGCGATGGCGGCCCTGATCGATGCACGGGACGCGAACGACCCGATCGCGCGGCAGTTCGTTCCCGATGCGCGCGAGCTCGACCGCCACCCCGCCGAGCGCGACGACCCTATCGGCGATGCGATCAAGAGCCCGGTGCCGGGCCTCGTGCACCGCTACCCCGACCGCGTGCTGCTGAAGCTCGTCGCCACCTGCCCGGTCTACTGCCGCTTCTGCTTCCGCCGCGAGATGGTCGGTCCCGGCAAAGCGAGCGCACTTTCCGATGCCGAGCTGGCAGATGCGCTCGCCTACATCTGCGATCACCCCAAGATCTGGGAGGTGATCCTGACCGGCGGCGACCCGCTGATCCTGTCACCGCGCCGGGTTGCAGAGGTCACGGCCGCGTTGAGTGGCATCCCGCATGTCAAAGTCCTGCGCTGGCACAGCAGAGTGCCCGTCGTGACGCCGGAGCGCGTGACGCAAGAGCTGGTCGCCGCGCTGAGCTCGTCGGCGAAGACGGTCTACGTGGCGCTGCATACCAATCATCCGCGCGAGCTGACGGGCTTGGCGCGTAGCGCGTGCGCGCGCCTCATAAATGCCGGCATCGCCATGGTGAGCCAGACCGTGCTTCTGAGAGGCGTCAACGACGACGCCGACACCCTCGAAGCCTTGATGCGCGCCCTCGTCGAGACGCGCGTCAAGCCCTACTACCTGCACCATGGCGACCTGGCGCCCGGCACCGCGCACTTGCGCACCACCATTGCCGAGGGGCAGGCGCTGATGCGCGAGCTGCGCCGCCGCCTCTCCGGCCTGGCGCTGCCGAGCTACGTGCTCGACATCCCCGGCGCCCACGGCAAGGTGCCGGTCGGTCCTCAGTATCTGGAAACATCCCCGGATGGCTATGCGGTGCGCGACGCGCGCGGGAAGCCACACGCGTATGAGGACTGCTGCACGGCTGTCAGCCGATGACGGCGATCTTGTAGGCGAGCAGCAGCACAACCGTCGCGATCACGCCGCCGATCACGATCGAAAAGCGGCCCCAGACATGGGCGACGAGCGCCGCGCCTAAGATGACGGCGGTAAACAGCGCGCTCCCCACATACGGCGTGATCTGCGCCATCGTGAGCGCATCGCCCTCCACGTATTGCAGCCGGAAGACCTCAGCCAGCGAGCGGATGACGATCAGCAGTAGGATGCCTAGACAAACCTGTGACAGGCGCTCCGGCGAGATACGTCTCATGGTTGCAATCCCCACGCTGCTTGCGCCCCTGACTGACCTGGGTCAGACTGCCGTACAAGCAATAACCAAGGTCCGCGCAAGGACCAACGCCTCGGGAGGACCTAAATGAACGAGCCGCTCAAGCGCGAGACCTTTTTCGGCGCCTGTCCGCACGATTGCCCCGACACCTGCGCCATGGTCTACGAGGCCGTCGACGGCAAGCTGGTGGACGTTAAGGGCAACAAAGACCACCCGATGACGCGCGGCACCCTGTGCGTGAAGCTCAAGGACTTCAACGACCACCACCACAACCCCGACCGCCTGCTCTATCCCTTGCGCCGCTCAGGGCCCAAAGGCTCCAAGCAGTTTGCGCGCATCACCTGGGACGAGGCCATCGCCGAGATCGGCAAGCGCTGGCACGAGATCATCGCCGCCTACGGCAGCCAGGCCATCATGCCCTACAGCTATCTGGGCAACATGGGGCTGGTGCAGGGCATCAATTCCGGCGATCCCTTTTTCAACAAGCTCGGCACCACGGTGAACGAGAAGACGTTCTGCGCCTCGGGCTCCTCCACCGCGTGGCTGCTGACGGTCGGGCCCACGGGCGGCGTCGATCCGGAAAGCTTCGTGCATTCCAAGTACATCGTCATCTGGGCGTGCAACTCGATCTCCACCAACCTGCACCACTGGCCGTTCGTGCTGGAGGCGCAGAAGCGCGGCGCCAAGGTCGTCGTCATCGACGCCTACAGGTCGCGCACCGCCAAGGCCGCCGACTGGCACATCTGCCCGCGCCCCGGCACCGACGGCGCACTCGCCATGGGCTTCATCAATCAGATCATCGCGCAAGGCCTCGTCGATCAGGAGTGGGTCGACAAGCACACGCACGGCTATCCCGAGCTGAAAGAGCGCGCGGGCGAGTTCACGCCTGAGTACGTGGAGAGGATCACCGGCATCAAGGCGGCCGACATCGCCACGTTCGCGCGCGAGTTCGCGACCGCGCAGCCCTCCGTCATCCGCATGGGCGTGGCGCTGGAGCGCCACGCCGGCGGCGGACAGGCGATCCGCGCGGTATCGGCGCTCCCCGCCCTCGTCGGCTCGTGGCGTCACGTCGGCGGCGGCCTGTTGCAGATGCCGCTGTGGGAGTTCCCGGTCGATTGGGTGAAGGCGGCGCGTCCCGACTGGATCAAGCCCGGCGCGCGCGCCATCAACAATCTCAAATTGGGCGCCGCGCTCACCGGCGAGATGGAGCTCGATCCGCCTATCAAGAGCCTGTTCGTGTTCTGCACCAACCCCGTCTCGCAGGCGCCCGAGACCAACAAGATCGTCAAGGGCCTCAAGCGCGAGGACCTGTTCACGGTCGTCTCCGAGCACTTCCTCACCGACACGGCGAAGTACGCCGACATCGTGCTTCCGGCCGCCATGGCCGGCGAGGCCGAGGACATGATGTGGTCGTGGGGGCACTTCTACTTCACCTACAATCAGAAGGCCGTGGAGCCGCCCGGCGAGTGCCTGCCCACCTCGGAGATGTGGCGCCGCCTCGCCCGGGAGATGGGCTTTACCGATCCCGTCTTCAAAATGACCGACTCAGAGCTCGCCGCCTACTACATCAACTGGGACGACCCCAAGATGGCGGGCGTCGACATGGAGTATTTCAAGCAGCACGGCTACTTCAAGATCGACGTCGGCTCGGCCGACAGCCGCACCCCGCACAAGGACGGCAACTTCCCGACCCCGTCGGGCAAGGTCGAGTTCCTGCTGCACGACGCCAAGAACTTCGTCGCCGGCCCCTTCCGCGCCATGTACGACGGCGATCAGGACGGCTCGCCCGTCGACCCGCTGCCCGGCTACGTGCCCAACCGCGAGGCGCCCGATACCAACCCCCAGCGCGCCAAGCTCTACTCGCTCAACATCATCACGCCCAAGAGCCACGCCTTCCTGAACTCGTGCTACGCCAACGAGCCGCACAAGATCAAAGCCCAGGGCGAGCAGTTCGTGATCATCAACCCGGCGGATGCCGACAAGCGCTCGATCCGCGACGGCGATCCCGTGCGCGTCTTCAACGATCGCGGCGACTTCGAGGGCCTGGCGCGCGTCTCCGACGATGCGCCCAAAGGCGTCATCGTCTCGACGCTGGGCTACTGGCGCTCGCTCAACCGCTCCGACGGCTCGGTCAACTCGATCTCGTCGGATGCCCACTGCGGGCTCGGCCGCGCGCCCACCTTCTCCGATAACCTGGTCGAGGTCGCCCGCGTAAACTGAGCAAACAATGGCCGCGACGGCATGCGGCTTGACCCTGCGTCCAGATTGGTCATGCTGGCCCGTGTCGTCGCCGGAGATTTGCCTTTGGCTCTTGTTCGCCGAGTGTTGGCTGTCCTGATCGCTGCCGCCGTGGCCCTGGCGCCCGTCGGTGCGGTGACGGCCGCGCATGCGCCCGCAGCGAAGGCGGCGCATCACACCGAAGCGATGCATCACGACCACGCCGCCATGCAGACGGCGGCCTCCGAAAGCCCGATGAGCACCAGCCATTGCAAGGGCAGCAACTCCGCCGCCGGCAACTGCTGCTGCGACGACAAGAGCGCGTGCGCCCAGACCTGCCTGCAGAAGTGCTTCGGGCAGACAGCCGTCCTGCCGCCCGAGCGCACGACGCGGATCGCGCTGGCCTTCCGGGTTGCGCCGCGTCCAGCGGAGCGACCGCCCGGATGGTCGTCGGCCCCCCAGCTCCCGCCTCCCCGAGCCTGACCTTCTCTTGAGACCCGCGAGCGATGTCCGCCGCGCCCTGAGCGCGCGCGGCCGTGAGCCTATCGCCTCACCTTTCGAGAAGGACGAGACCCCATGCGTACCACACTTGGTGTGATCGCCGGCGCGCTGGCGCTGGCAGCGGCGGGTGCAGCCGGATACCGGCTCGGCACCGGCAGCTGGCCGCTATCGACAACGGCAACACCCGCAGGTCATGCGGACCACGCGATGACGACCGCTGCGGCGCCCGCCGCGAAGCGCAAAGTGCTCTACTACCGCAACCCCATGGGGCTTGCCGACACCTCACCCGTCCCGAGGAAGGACTCCATGGGAATGGACTACATCCCCGTCTACGCCGACGCCGATGCGGCGGACCCCAGCGCGATCAGGATCAGTCTCGACCGCGTGCAGCGCTCCGGCGTGCGCACCGAGCGCGCCGAGGTGCGCCGCCTCGTGCGGCCGGTGCGCGCCCCCGGCGTCGCCAAGCCCGACGAGCGCACCATGCACTCGGTGACCCTGCGCGCCGACGCCTTCATCGAGAAGCTCTACGTGGAGGAGACCGGCGTGCACGTCAAAGCCGGCACCCCGCTGTTTCGCATCTACAGCCCGGCCATGGTCAACGCGCAGGTCGACTACCGCATCGGCCTTCCCGACGCCGGCGGGCGGGCGCGCACGGCCGACCTGCAAGGGGCCGAGCAGAAGCTGGTCAACCTCCAGGTTCCCCAAGCCGTGGTCGACGAGATGCGGCGCACGGGAAAACCCGTGATGGCGTTCGACTGGCCGTCGCCGGCCGACGGCTACGTCATGCGCAAGAACGTCATCGACGGCCAGATGGTGCGCATGGGCGAGGAGATCTTCCGAATCGCCGGCCTGGAGAGGATCTGGGTCATCGCCGACGTCGCCGAGCAGGACATGGGGCTCCTGGCCGTCGGACAGACCGCAAAAGTGCGCTTCAAGGCCTTTCCCTCCGAGACGTTCGAGGGCCGCGTGACCTTCATCCTGCACGAGCTCGACATGGCGACGCGCACCGGCAAGGTGCGCATCGAGCTCGACAATCCTCGACACAAGATCAAGCACGAGATGTACGCGCAGGTGGAGATCGAGACGGGCGCCGGCGACGCTGCGCGCGTCGCCGTGCCCAACTCGGCCATCATCGACAGCGGCAATCGCCAGGTCGTTCTGGTGGCGCGCGGCGAAGGCCGCTTCGAGCCGCGCAGCGTAGCGCTTGGCTTGCGCGGCGAGGACTACACCGAGATCACGGATGGCATCGCCGCCGGCGAGGAGGTCGTCGTCGCCGCCAACTTCCTGATCGACGCGGAAAGCAACTTGCAAGCGGCGCTCGCCGGCTTCACCGCCGATGCCGCACAAGAGGAAATGACACCGTCCCCACCCAGTCCACGCCAGGGCCGCGAGGGGCACGCGCCATGATCGCCGCCGTCATCCGCTGGTCGGCCCGCAACCTCGTGCTCGTGGTGCTGGGCGCCGCGTTCCTGGCGGGCGCCGGCATCTACGCCGTGCGCCAAGTGCCGCTCGACGCCATCCCCGACCTCTCCGACACGCAGGTCATCGTCTACACCGAGTACGCCGGCCAGGCGCCGCAGGTGGTCGAGGACCAGGTCACGTTTCCGCTGTCGACGGCGCTTCTGAGCGTGCCCAAGGCGCGCGTCGTGCGCGGCTTTTCCTTTTTCGGCGTGAGCTTCGTCTACGTGATCTTCGAGGACGGCACCGACCTCTACTGGGCCCGCTCGCGCGTGCTGGAGTACCTCTCGGCGGCCCAGCGCCAGCTGCCCCAAGGCGTCACCGCGACGCTCGGGCCCGACGCGACCGGCGTGGGCTGGGTCTACCAGTACGCCGTGATGGCGCAAAAGCGCACGCTCGCCGAGCTGCGCTCGACCCAGGACTGGCAGGTGCGATTCGCCGTCGCCGAGGCCGAGGGCGTGTCGGAGGTGGCGAGCGTCGGCGGCTTCGTGCGCCAGTATGCCGTCATCGTCGACCCGCGCCGCCTCAATTCGTTCAACATCCCGCTGTCGAAGGTGCGCGAGGCCATCCGCTCCTCCAACATGGACGTGGGCGGGCGCACGATAGAGCTGGCCGAGACCGAGTTCATGGTGCGCGGGCGCGGCTACTTCCGCGGCCCTGAGGACATCGAGCAGATCGTCCTCAAGGCCGAGGGCGGCGCGCCCGTGCTGCTGCGCGACGTGGCCCGCGTGGAGCTGACGCCCGACGAGCGCCGCGGCGTCGCCGAGCTCAACGGCGAGGGCGAGGTGGTCACCGGCATCGCCGTGCAGCGCTTCGGCGAGAACGCGCTGTCGGTCATCGACAACGTCAAGGCGAAGCTGGCCGAGATCGCCCCGAGCCTGCCCAAAGGCACCGAGATCGTGACGGTCTACGACCGCTCCGAGCTGATCAAGCGCGCTATCGCCACGCTCAAGACGACGCTTGCGGAGGAAAGCCTTGTCGTCGCCCTCGTCTGCATCGTCTTTCTGCTGCACGTGCGCAGCGCGCTGGTCGCCATCATCACGCTGCCCTTGGGCGTGCTCATCGCCTACATCTGCATGTACGCGCTCGGCATCTCCTCCAACATCATGAGCCTGGGCGGCATCGCCATCGCCATCGGCGCCATGGTCGATGCGGCGATCGTCATGATCGAGAACGCGATGAAGCACCTGGAGCGGGCGCCGCCCGATAAGCCGCGCACCGAGATCCTGATCGAGGCGGCAGCTGAGGTGGGCCCCGCTCTGTTCTTCTCGCTGCTCATCATCACCGTGTCGTTCCTGCCGATCTTCACGCTGGAGGCGCAGGAGGGTCGCCTGTTCCAGCCGCTGGCCTTCACCAAGACGTTCGCCATGGCCGCGTCCGCCTTCCTTTCGGTGACGCTGGTGCCGGCACTCATGGTGATCTTCGTGCGCGGGCGTATCGTCCCGGAACGCAAGAACCCCTTGAACCGCTTCCTCATCTGGGTCTATCGCCCCCTCATCAAGGGCGTGCTCAAGGCCAAGACGTTGACCATCGGACTGGCGCTCGCCGCCCTCGCCGCAACCGTCTATCCCGCTCAGCGGCTCGGCTCGGAGTTCATGCCGACACTCAACGAAGGCACCCTGTTCTTCATGCCCACCACGCTGCCGGGGCTCTCCATCACCAAGGCGGCGGAGCTGCTCCAGACCCAGAACAAGATCATCAAGTCGTTCCCCGAGGTTGCGTCTGTTTGGGGCAAGGCCGGGCGCGCTGGCACCGCCACCGACCCGGCGCCCACGGAGATGTTCGAGACGGTGATCAACCTGAAGCCCGAGAGCGAATGGCGCGCCGGCATGACGCTCGACAAGCTCATCGACGCGATGGATGCCGCCCTGCAGTTCCCCGGCGTGTCGAACGCCTGGACCATGCCGATCAGGGCGCGCATCGACATGCTGGCGACCGGGATCCGCACGCCAATCGGCGTCAAGGTTCTGGGCCGCGATCTGCATGAGATCGAGCGCCTGGCGCGCGCGATCGAGACGGCCATCAAGACGGTGCCCGGCACGTCGAGCGCCTTCGCGGAACGCATCATCGGCGGCTACTACATGGAGATCACCCCCCAACGCACCGAGCTTGCGCGCTACGGCCTCATGGTCGGCGACGTGCAAGAGGTGATCGCCTCGGCGCTCGGGGCAGAGCCAGTGACGACGGCCGTCGAAGGCCGCGAGCGCTACACCGTCAGCATGCGCTATCCGCGCGACCTGCGCTCCAATCCCGAGGCCATCGCCCGCGAGGTGCTGGTGCCGCTCCCGAACGGCGCCTCGATCCCGTTGGGCTCGGTGGCCAAGGTGGCGCTGGTGCGCGGGCCGGCCTCCATCCGCACCGAGAATGCCCAGCTTGCGGCCTACATCTACGTCGAGGCGCGCGACCGCGACCTCGGCTCGTACGTTGCCGATGCCAAGCAAGCGGTGGCAAAAAGCGTGACCTTTCCGCCGGGCTACTACGCAGTTTGGAGCGGTCAGTACGAATACTACGAGCGCGCCAAGGCCCGGCTGATGCTTGTGGTGCCCCTGACCCTGGCGCTGGTGTTCCTGCTGCTCTACCTCAATTTCCGCCGCCTGACGGAAACGCTGATCGTGTTGGCGTCGCTCCCCTTTGCCCTCGTCGGCGGTCTGTGGCTGGTGTGGTATCTGGGATTCAATCTGTCCGTCGCCGTCGTCGTGGGATTCATCGCGCTTGCCGGCGTCGCGGCGGAGACCGGCGTCGTCATGCTGATCTACCTCGACAACGCCCTGAAAGAGCAGAGGGCGCGCGCACGACGCGAAGGACGCGCCCTCACGATGCGCAATCTCCACGAGGCCATCATGATTGGCGCGGTCGAGCGCGTGCGCCCGAAGATGATGACCGTCGTTGCCATCACCGCAGGACTGCTGCCGATCCTGTGGAGCACCGGCACGGGATCGGAGGTCATGCAGCGCATCGCCGTGCCGATGATCGGCGGCATGGTGTCCTCCACCGTCCTGACGCTGGTGGTGATCCCGGCCGTCTACGCCCTGATCAAGCAGATGGACCTGGGACGGCAGGCGATAGCTGCGACTGCGGTGCCCGAGCCGGCAACGCCGATCTAAGTATAAAGTTCGCGGGCCAAGATGGAGAGGAAACCCACAATGCGCACCCTGAGAAACGCCGCCTTCGCCGCCCTCGTCGTGGTGGCCGGCACGCTCACCGCGTTTGCCCACGCCAAGATGGTGGAAAGCGTTCCCCATGACGGCGCGACGGTGGCAGCCGGCCTGTCGCAGATCGAAATGACGTTCTCGCACCCCATGCGGCTGACGCTTGTGCGCGTGCACCGCGCCAAGGACGAGCAGGACGTGCCGCTGCGCGCGGCGCTGCCCAAGACCTTCGCAGACAGCGCCAAGGTTGCCGTCGATGCGCTCGGCGCCGGTGTCTACGACGTCTCGTGGACCGCGGTTGCCGCGGACGGCCACGTCATGAAGGGGCGCTTTTACTTCACCGTCGCCGAGAAATCCGGCACCGCACCCGCGCAATGATCCCTCCCGAGCAGATCGTCGTTCTGCTGCGCGCGCTCGTCTACGCAGGTGCCATCGCTGTTGCCGGCGGCGTGCTGTTTCGCTTGAGCTTTGCGCAAGCGGCAAGCGCGGTCGCGTCCGTCCTGCAGCGCCAGATCGTCGTCGGCTTTGTCCTTCTCCTCCTCGCCGAGCCGCTGCGCTACGTCGCCTTTCAGCTCGCCATAGCCGGCGGCGACTGGTCGCTAGCGTTCGGGCCCGACTTGCGCTGGATGGGCTTCGAGACACCCATCGGCCAGGCGGCGGCCGTACGCCTCATCGCAGCGGCCCTCATCGCACTCGTCGGCTTGCGGTCTCCGTCGGTAGGGCTCATTGCGGCGCTCATCCTGATCGGCTCGTTTCTCATCGAGGGACACACGGCTGCGAGCGAGGTGCGCATGCTGGTCGGCCCACTGCTGTTGTTGCACCTGGCGGCGGTGACTTGGTGGCTCGGCGCGCTTCTCCCCCTGATCGCCGTCACGCGATGCATGCAACCGGCGGCCGCAACCGCGACGATCGAGGCGTTCGGGAGGCGGGCGGTGTGGATCGTCGCGGCGCTACTGGCAGCCGGCGCTCTAATGGCGCTCGTGCTGACCGGCGGCGCGCTGCGCTTCGAAAGCGCCTACCAGCAAAGGTTGCTGATCAAGCTCGGACTGGTGGCGGCACTTCTATCGGTTGCGGCCTGGAACAGGCTGCGCCTGACGCCGCTGCTGCGGCAGGACTTCACAGTCGGTGCCGCACGCCTGCGCACCTCAATCCGCGTCGAGATCGCGGTCGCCGCAAGCATACTCTGTGCGTCGGCCTGGCTCGTGGCCACCGCACCCGACACTTAGCGCGCACCATGCCCGCCGAGCCAGCGCCCGACCAGCTCGGCCACGCCCCAGCTCCACAGCACGCCAACGGTGACGATCGCCGCGACAATGAGATCGATGGGCACGAGCCCGAGGACGGTCCGCAGCGCCGGGACGAGCACGGTCAGGACCTGCAGCAGGACCGATGCTAATACGGCCAGGTGCAGGAAGGTGTTGCGCATCGGATTGAGGTTGATGCGGCGCGAGGGGTAGGCGAAGGCGACCTCCGCGATCGACTCGTAGAGAAACACCGCCGTCCGCGTCGCCAGGATGGTGTAGCCGAGGAAGGGCAAGAGCAGAAACAGCGCGATTCCGGCGAATGCCTTGGCCAGCCCCGAGACGACGATGAAGCGCACGGATTGCCTGTCGAGCAGCCGCCCGTCGGCCTTTCGCGGGCTCTGCTGCATGACGCCCGGGTTGTGGTCGAAGGTGAGCGCCAGCGCCGGCGCGCCGTTGCCGATGACGTTGATCCACAACAGCTGCACGGCGGTGAGCGGCAACAGAAACAGGCCCCCGTCGGGGTCCCTGATGTCAAACAGAAAGGAGAGGCCGAGGCCGCCGACGACCAGCAAAACGAGGGCGAGGTTGGCGGAGAACAGGAAGCGGATGCATTTCTGGATGTTCTCGTAGATCGAGCGCCCTTCCTCGATCGCGGCGACGATGGTGGCGAAGTTGTCGTCCATCAGCACCAGGTCGGAGACCTCGCGCGCCACGTCGGAGCCGCGCTGCCCCATGGCGACGCCGACGTCGGCGCGCTTCAAGGCCGGTGCGTCGTTGACCCCGTCGCCGGTGACCGCCACCACCTCGCCGGCGGCCTTGAGCGCCTCCACCAGCTTGAGCTTGTGCTCGGGCGCTGCGCGCGCAAACACGTCGACCTCGCGCACGGCGGCGCGCAGCTCGTCCGGCGACATGCGGTCGATGTCGCGGCCGCTCAACACCCGTCGCGAATTGATGCCGATGGTCTCGGCGACCGTCTCGGCCGTCGCCGGGTGGTCCCCGGTGACCATGATCACGCGGATGCCGGCCGCCTGCGCGCGGGCCAGCGCGTCGGGCACCTCGGGCCGCGGCGGATCCCACATGAGGACCAGGCCGAGGAAGGTGATGCCGCGCTCGCTCTCGCCCTCGCACCAGCCCAAGCCCAGCACGCGGAAGCCGTCCCTGGCATGGGCGCGCGCCTTCTCTTCCCAGGCGCGCCCGTCGGCCTCCGAAAGCGTGCTGCGGGCGATGATGACCTCGGGCGCGCCTTTCAGGTAGCTGACCGCGCGGCCGTCCTCGGCAACGGTCACGCGCATGAACCCGTGCGCGCTGTCGAAGGGACGGCTGCTCACCCTTTCGTGCCCTTCCACCAGGAGCAAGGCGTCCTGGCCCTGCTCCACGGCATAGTCCACCAGCGCGATCTCGAGGGGATCGCCGACGCGAGCGTCGTGCTCGGCATCGTTGGCCAGCACCATGGCCATCAGCGCGCGCTCCTCGTCGACCGTGTCGAGCGCCTTCACGTACATGCGGTTCTCGGTCAGCGTGCCGGTCTTGTCGGTTGCGATCACTGTGACGGAGCCGAGCGCTTCCACGGCGCTCAGCCGGCGCACGATGGCCTTGCGCCCGGCAAGCCGCTCGACGCCGAGCGCCAGGGCCAGCGTCATCACCGCAGGCAGCCCCTCGGGAACCGCGGCGACGGCGAGCGCCACCGAGAACAGCAGCACGTGGCCGATGCGGGCGACCCCTTCGACGAGGAGGCCGCCCAGCGTCAGGGCCAAGCCCAGCGCTAAGATGGCGTAGGCGACCTGATTGCCGAACACGCGCAAGCGCCGCTCGAGCGGCGTGGTGCCTGCCTCGATACCGCCGATCATGGTGGCGAGCCGGCCCATGGCGCTGTCGGCACCTGTGCGCGTGACCGACATTCTGCCCTTGCCGCGCACGAGCAGAGTGCCGCTGAACAGCTCCGCCCCGGTTCGCTTGTCGACCGGCATGGACTCGCCCGTGAGGATCGACTCGTCCACCAGCAGCTCGCCGGCCGAGACGAACTCACCGTCGGCTGGAATGCGGTCGCCCGCCTCGATGCGCACCACATCGCCGGGCACCAGCTCGCGACTGGCGATCTGCGTCAACGCACCATCGCGCAACACCCAGACGAACGGGGTCGCCAGCGCCTTGAGGCGCGCCAAGGCCGCCTCGGCCTTGGCCTCCTGGTAGGTGCCGAGCCCGGCGTTGAGCACCAGGATCAACGCGATCGCGATCGACTCGAAGGGCACGCGGTGGGCGCCTTCGTAGGCCCAAAGAGAAAGATCGACACCCAGCGCAAACAGGAGAATGTAGATCAGCGGGCTCTGGAACTGGCGCAACAGCCGCTGCCATAAGCGGGTCGGCGGCGGCTCCGGCAGCGCGTTGGCGCCCAATTGCGCCAGGCGCGCGGCAGCCTCGGCGGCGCTGAGGCCCCCGCGATGCCGCGTTGCGCCGCCGTCTGCCGTCATGCTGCTCCCCCGTCACGCCACGCTGCCTGCTCAGTGCCCGAATACGTAGAGCACGTACGAGTTGAGCAGGTAAACGAGGAACAGCGAGATGCTGATCCAGTCCACATAGCGGAATACGCGCGTCTTCGATCTGTATAGCAGCCCCACCACGACGATGCCCGTCATGATCACGGCGGAGAAGGCGGAGACGGCGTGCACCGGCGAAACGTGCGAGAGAAGCGGCCCCTTGAGGAAGGCGATGTCGTCGATCGCCAGCACCAGCATATTGAACAGATTGCTGCCGATCAGATTGGCCATCGCCATGTTCAGCGCCCCGAGGCGCAATGCGGCGATGGTCACCACGAGCTCGGGCAGCGAGGTGGCGGCGGCCACGAACAGCGTGCCCACGAACGTCGTCCTCCAGCCCATCGCCTCGGCCAGGTCTGCGCCGACGAAGGGCAGCCACACGCCGGCCGCCACCAGCACGGCGGCAGCCAGGACATAACGGCGCACGGCTTGGCTGTAGGTGATTTCGCCGTAGCGCGCCGCAACGTCCTCGACGAACTCCTCGCGCTGGTTGCGCTCGTATTGGAACACGGTGCGGATGGCGATCAGGTAGAGGCCGATCAGGATGGGGGAGTAGAGGCCGACGTGGCCGATGTTGAAGGTGAACTGATGCTCGGCCAGCAAGACGCTCATGCCGGCCCAGCCGATCAGCACGATGCCGAAGCCGGCCGCCAGAATATGCCCCTGGTGGGCGCGCACGAAAATCGGCTCGTCGCGATGCAGCAGGTCGAGCACGATCATGATGGCCAGATTGAACACGCACGACCCCATGATGTCGCCCACGGCGATATCGGGGACGTCGGCGATGGTGACGGCGCTCAAGCCGGTGATCAGCTCGGGCAGCGAGGTGACGGTGGCCAGAAGGATGAGGCCGATCCAGCTGTGCGAAAGGCCGGTTTTCTCGGCGATGATATCGCCCGAGCGCGACAGCTCCGGGCCTGCCAACCCGATCAATCCCGCGCAAATGGCAAATTCCAGCCAGACGAAAGCAATATCCGGCACGCCGCCTCCTTATTCTCTTTGAGATCGTGATCCCTGCGACCCGCGTCCTCTTCCCCTACAACGCCTCGGCAAGACCCGACCGCGGGGCTTCCAGGCCTTGGCCCTCCGGCAGGCGAGCCCACCCGCACCAAGGACCGCCGCCCCCGGCGCACACCTCGCGCGCACCGGCGCGACGCGAAAAGAGTGCCGGAAACCGACACCCTTTCTGGCAACTCCTGTGTACTTGGTGAGGCCGCGCTTCAAGTTGAAGCACCGCGAAACCACATATTGGCACAAAATCTAACGCGCATGAGACATGCGCGCCACCGCAGCTTGGTTTCGCTATTGGGACCGAGGGCTGACCGGCAGCGAGCAGACCATGACCGACACCAGAACGGCCGATGCGCAGGCGGACGAGGCGAGGCTTGACACCCCTGCCTTGCCGGCTTTGCCTCCCGCCAAGTGCGCGCCGGGCGTTGCGCCCGCACCCGCCCCGCCGAGCCCGCCAGACATGGACGCACTGCTCGAGGATGGGATGGATCCCACCCTCGCGATGGCGAGCGCGCTCGATCGCACCCTCAACTACGCGCGCTCCCGCCTCACGCTCGGCCTTTCGCCGGCGGCTCTCGCCGAGGCCTACTTCGATTGGGCCCTGCACCTTGCGTCCGCACCGGGCAAACAGTTGCAGATCACAGAGAAGGCCATGCAGAAGTGGCTGCGCCTGGCCCACTTCATTGCCCTGTGCGCCATGCAACGGGGCGAACGGGAGCGCTGCATCGAGCCGCTGGGCCACGATCGACGTTTCATCGCCGAGGAATGGCGCGGCTGGCCCTACGATGTCATCCACCAGGCGTTCCTGCTTCAGCAGCAGTGGTGGCACAATGCGACGACCGATGTTCGCGGCGTCACCAAGCCGCACGAGCGTCAGGTCGAATTCGCCGCCCGGCAGTTGCTCGACGTCTTCTCGCCGGCAAACTTCATCGCGACCAACCCGGAAGTGCTGCACAAGACCGTGACCGAGGGAGGCCAGAACCTTGTGCGCGGGTTCTGGAACGCCATGGAGGACTGGGAGCGCGCCGTCAACGGGCGTGCGCCTGCGGGCACGGAAGCCTTCAAGGTGGGCGAGAACCTCGCCGTCACGCCGGGCAAGGTCATTTTCCGCAACGACCTGATCGAGCTCATCCAGTACGAGCCGGCCAGCGAGCGCGTGCACCCGGAGCCGATCCTGATCGTGCCGGCCTGGATCATGAAGTTCTACATACTCGACCTGAGCCCGCACAATTCTCTGGTCAAGTACCTGGTCGAGCACGGCTTCACGGTCTTCATCATTTCCTGGAAGAACCCGACGTCGGAGGACCGCAACCTGGGGCTGGAGGAGTACCGCGCGCGCGGCATCGACGCGGCCCTGGCGGCAATCGCCAATATCGTCCCCGGCAAGAAGGTGCACGGCGTCGGCTACTGCCTCGGCGGCACGCTGCTCGCCATCGCCGCGGCAGCCTTGGCGCGCAACAACCACGAACCCTTCAAGACACTGACGTTCCTGGCGGCGCAGGTCGACTTCACCGAGCCCGGCGAGCTCAGCCTCTTCATCGACGAGAGCCAGGTGACCTTCCTGGAGGACATCATGTGGCACCAGGGCTACCTCGATGCGCATCAGATGTCGGGCGCCTTTCAGATCCTGCGCTCCAACGATCTCATCTGGTCGCGCATGGTGCGCGACTACCTGATGGGCGAGCGCCGGCCCATGAGCGATCTCATGGCCTGGAACGCCGATTCGACCCGCCTGCCCTACAGCATGCACTCGCAATACCTGCGCCAGTTGTTCCTGAACAACGACCTGGCCGCAGGGCGCTACCGCGTCGGTGGGCGGCCGGTGGCCCTGACCGATATTCGTGCTCCTGTGTTTGCCGTCGGCACCGAACGTGACCATGTCGCGCCCTGGCGGTCCGTGTATAAGCTGCATCTGCTGCTCGACACCGACGTAACCTTCTTGCTGACGAGCGGCGGCCACAACGTCGGCATCGTTTCGGAGCCGGGCGTGCCCGGGCGCCATTACCGCGTGCGCACCACGATTGAGCTTGGGCTTTACGCCGATCCCGATACGTGGATGCGCGAGACGCCGGAAAAGCCGGGGTCGTGGTGGCCAGAGTGGTGCCGCTGGCTGGCGCAGCGGTCGGGGCGAAAGGAGGAGGTGCCCCCGGCAGCGGACGAGCACGCTGCGCTCTGCGATGCACCGGGCACCTACGTCCGCCAGCTATGAGCCGCAGCGCCTCACCAGCAGTAGCGAGGCAAGGCGATGATAGCTTTGGAGGATCGCAGCGCGCTCATCCAGAGCAACACGTAAGGGGGCTTGGTAGGCCAATGGATGCATTCACGGACAATCCATCGAAATTCAATCTTATCTCCATCGACGATTACGTCTCTTTGATCGGCGCCCAGGCCGTTGAGCGCATCGCCGACAAAGCCCGGCGCATCAGCGATCATCACGTCGTCCACGTCAGCTCGACATACTACGGCGGCGGCGTCGCGGAGATTCTGTCCTCCCTCACGTTGCTCATGAACGCCGCCGGCATCAAGACCGGCTGGCGCGTGATCGAGGGACGCCCGGACTTCTTCAGCGTGACCAAGAAGATGCACAATGCGCTGCAGGGCGCCGAGATTCTTCTGACCGAGCAGAAGACGCGCATATACGAGGAGGTGGCTTACGAGAACGCCGTCCGCATCCATCTCGACCATGATCTCGTCATCGTGCACGACCCGCAGCCGCTGCCCATGATCGGCTACTACAAGAAGAAGGCACCCTGGATCTGGCGTTGCCACGTCGACCTGTCCGAGCCCAATCGCGAATTATGGAACTACCTCAGCCCATTCGTGGAGCGCTACGATGCCGTCGTCGTCTCCCTGCCGGAATACGCGCAGAAGCTGACCACTCCCCAGCGCTTCATCATGCCGGCCATCAACCCGTTCTCGACCGCCAACATGGAGCTGTCGGAGCAGGAGATCGACGAGCGCATCGCCCGCTACGACATCCCGACCGACCTGCCTCTGGTGGTGCAGGTCTCCCGCTTCGACAAGTGGAAGGATCCCCAAGGGGCAATCGAGGCCTACCTGAAGGCCCGCGCGCAGGTGGACTGCAGGCTCGTCCTCGTTGGCAACGTGGCAACCGACGATCCCGAAGGACAGGAGGTGTTCGAGTCGCTGTGCGAATGCTCCGATGAGCGCATCCACATCCTTTCGGTGCAGGACTCCGCCCTGGTCAATGCCTTGCAGCGCCGCGCCGCCGTCGTCCTGCAAAAATCCATCCGCGAGGGTTTCGGCCTCACCGTGGCCGAGGCCATGTGGAAGGGCGCGGCCGTGGTCGGCGGCCGGGTCGGCGGCATCAAGCACCAGATCGAGGACGGCGTCAGCGGGTTCCTGGTCGGCGACATCGAGCAGGCCGCCGAGCGCATCGTGCAGTTGCTAAAGGACGAGGACCTGCGCCGCCGCCTCGGCGATCGTGCCAGGGAAAGTGTGCGCCAGCGCTTTCTCATGATTAGGCTGATGGAGGACTGGCTGGATCTCATCTCCTCGTTCGAGACCGTGTTCCACCTCAAGGGAGCAAGTGGAGCATGACGGTGAAAGCAACGAGCGCAAGCACTCCGCACGTTCTCTGGTTCGACACGCTCGGCCGGGCCGACGTTGCCCGCGTCGGCGGCAAGAACGCCTCGCTCGGCGAGATGGTCCGCAACCTCGGGGCAAAGGGCGTGCGCGTGCCCGACGGCTTTGCGACCACGGCCGACGCCTATTGGCAGTTCATCGAATGCAACGGGCTGCGCGACACGATCAACCGCACGCTTCAAGACCTGGCGGCGGGCAAGACGCCCCTGGCGCAGGCAGGCGAGGCGATCCGCACCGCCATCCGCAAGGGCACGTGGCCCGAGGAGACCGCAAAGGCCATCACGAGCGCCTATGCCGAGCTCAGCCGGCGCGCGAAAAAGACCGACACCGATGTGGCGGTGCGCTCGAGCGCGACGGCGGAGGACCTTCCCGAGGCGAGCTTCGCCGGCCAGCAGGAGAGCTACCTCAACATCCGCGGCGAGGCGATACTGCTCGATGCGTGCCGGCGCTGCTATGCCTCTCTGTTCACCGACCGGGCCATCACCTACCGGCAGGCCAAGGGCTTCGACCACATGAAGGTGGCGCTGTCGGTCGGGGTGCAGCGCATGGTGCGTTCCGACCTGGGCGGCTCGGGCGTCATGTTCTCCATCGACACCGAGACGGGCTTTGACCGGGTGGTCCTCATCAATGCCGCCTGGGGGCTTGGCGAGAACGTGGTGCAGGGCGCCGTCGACCCCGATGAGTACATGGTTTTCAAGCCCTTGCTGAGCACGCCCAAGGTCGTTCCCATCGTGGAGAAGGCGCTGGGCGCGAAAGCCCAGAAGATGATCTACGCCGAGGGCGGCGATCGCGTTACGCAAAACGTCCCCACCTCGCCGCAGGAGCGCGCAGCCTTCGTGCTGGGCGATCCTGACATCCTCACGCTCGCCCGCTGGGCCTGCCGGATCGAGGAGCACTACGGCTGCCCCATGGACATGGAGTGGGCCAAGGACGGCGAGTCGGGCGAGATGTTCATCGTGCAGGCCCGCCCCGAGACGGTGGAGTCGCGCAAGGGCACGCACGCGTTCCGCTCCTACAAGATCAAGTCCAAGGGCCGCAAGCTCGTCTCCGGCTTGAGCATCGGCAGCGCTGTGGTCAGCGGCAAGGTGCAGCGCATCGACAACGCGCGCGACATCGCCCGCTTCAAGGACGGCTCGATCCTGGTGACGGAGACGACCGATCCCGACTGGGTGCCGATCATGAAGCGCGCGGCCGCAATCGTCACCGACCACGGCGGGCGCACCTCGCACGCCGCCATCGTCAGCCGCGAATTGGGCCTGCCGGCGGTCGTCGGAACCGGCGACGCCACCAGGGTGCTCAAGGACGAGCAGGAGATCACCGTCTCCTGCGCCGAAGGCGACGAAGGGTTCGTCTACGAGGGCAGAGCAGAGTTCGAGACGGTCGAGGTCGATCTCGACCACATTCCCGCGACAACGACGCAGGTCATGCTCAATCTCGCCAACCCGGCCGCCGCGTTCCGCTGGTGGCGGTTGCCGGCCGACGGCGTGGGGCTGTTGCGCATGGAGTTCGTAGTGGGAAACCACATCAAGGTGCATCCCATGGCGCTCGTTCGCTACGACACCCTTAAGGATGACGCGGCAAAGCGCCAGATCGCCGAGCTGACGGCGGGATATGCGGACAAGAGCGAGTACTTCGTCGACCGGCTGGCGCGCGGGCTGGCGCGCATCGCATCGGCCCTCTACCCCAAGCCGGTGATCGTGCGCATGAGCGACTTCAAGACGAACGAGTACGCCAACCTGATCGGCGGCGCGCAGTTCGAGCCCGGCGAGGAGAACCCCATGCTGGGGTTCCGCGGCGCCTCGCGCTACTACTCGCCCAACTACCGCGAGGGCTTCGCGCTCGAATGCCGCGCCATCCACAAGCTGCGCGAGGAGATGGGCTTTGCCAACGTCGTCGTCATGATCCCCTTCTGCCGCACGCTTAAGGAGGCGGATCGGGTGCTGGAGGTCATGGCCGACAACGGCCTCAAGCGGGGCGAGAACGGCCTCGAGGTCTACGTCATGTGCGAGATCCCCTCCAACGTGATCCTGGCCCATGAGTTCGCCGCGCGCTTCGACGGCTTCTCCATCGGCTCCAACGACCTCACGCAGCTGACACTGGGCGTGGATCGGGATTCCTCCGAGCTCGCCGGGTTGTTCGACGAGCAGAACGAAGCCGTAAAGTGGATGATCGCCACGGTGATCGCCAAAGCCCACGACAAGGGCGCCAAGGTGGGCTTGTGCGGGCAGGCTCCCAGCGACCATCCCGCGTTCGCCGAGTTCCTGGTCGGTTGCGGCATCGACTCGATCTCGGTAAGCCCGGACAGCTTCGCGGCCGTGAAGAGCCACGTCGCCGAGGCCGAAGCGGCAACCGCATCCGACCCCGAGAAACGCAGGCCGGCCGCGGCCGACAATGAGCCTGCGCAGCCACTCCCCTCAGCCAAGGAGACCCCCATGATCGAGCTATTGAACGATTTTCCCGGAAACGTCGTCGCCCTTTCCGCGAAGGGGCAAGTGACGCGCGAGGACTACCAGAAGGTGGTGATCCCCGCCGTCGAGCGCGCGCTGGCGCAGCACGAGAAAGTACGCCTCTTCTACCAGATCGGCCCCGATTTCTCCGGCATCGATCCCGGTGCCATGTGGGCTGACACCAAGCTCGGTATGGGGCATTTTCTCCGCTGGGAGCGAATCGCGGTCGTCACGGATGTCGAATGGATCAAGCTTTCGGTCACAGCCTTCGGCTTCCTGATGCCCGCGCAGGTGAACGTCTATTCCACCGCCGAGGCCGACGCTGCGCGCAAGTGGATCAGCGCCGGTTGAGGGGGGCGCTGCCGGCTCTTGCCGCCGCCCGCCCGCATCCATGAGCGAGCTGCGGCAGGACCCCACGACCGGCGCCTACGTGATCATCGCCCCGGGTCGAAGCCGGCGCCCGCACGCGTCCGCAGGCGAGCGGCTGGCCGTTCTATCCGTGCCCGCGTTCGATGCCGATTGCCCGTTCTGCCCCGGCAACGAAGCGCAGCTGCCCGGCGTCATCGCCGAGACGGCGGCTGCCACGGCACCCGGCTGGTCGGTGCGCATCGTGCCGAACAAGTATCCTGCCCTCGTCGCCGAGCCCGCCCCGCTCCCGGCCGATGCCCAGCACGGGACTACCGCGGGCTACGGTTTCCACGAGGTCATCATCGAGAGCCCACGCCACAATGCCGACCTCACCTCGATGGACCGGGACGAGGTTGCCGCCGTAGTCGCGAGCTATCATGCGCGCTTTAGCACGCTGTCGCGCCATCGGGACATCGCGGCGGTCGTTCTATTCCGCAACCACGGCGCGCGCAGCGGCGCTTCCCTCGTCCATCCGCACGCGCAGGCGCTCGCACTCCCGATTCTGCCCCCCAAACTGCAGACGATGATTGCGTGGGGAAACCTGAAGGGCGGCGAGACCGGGTCGTGCCCAACGTGTGCGGAGCTGGCGCGCGAGAGCAACACGCCTGCCCGTATCGTGGAGGAGAGCCGGAGCTTCCTCGCCCTCGTCCCCTACGCTGCGGAGTGCCCGTTCGAGCAATGGCTGGTGCCCAAGCGCCATCAGGCCTCGTTCTGCGAGGCGACGGCCGAGGAGCTTCAGGATCTGGCCCTGCTGCTGCGCAGCGCGCTGCGCCGCCTCGAGGCGCTGCACGGCGATCCGCCCTATAGTTACGCCATCGAATCGGCGGGGCCCGCGCTGGGGGCTGCGCCCTTTGTGCATTGGCGGCTGCGCATCGTGCCCGACCTCGTCGCCTGGGGCGGCTTCGAGCGCGGGGCCGGCATGCCGATCAACCCGTCGGCGCCCGAGGCCGACGCCGCCGCCTTGCGCGCCGCGGGCACCGAGGCGGACGAAAAGCGTGGAGACGACGCATGAGCGCAGCGGACTGGGCCCTGGTAGGTGACATCGGCGCGACCAATGCCCGCTTCGCGCTGGTGCGGCCCGACGGCCGGCTGATGAGGCCGCGCGCGCTGCTGTGCGACGACTATGCCACCATCGCCGACGCCATCGCCGCCTATCTTGCCGAGGCAAACGGCGAGAAGCCGGCGCAAGCCGTGCTGGCGGTCGCCGCTTCGCCGAAGGGTGACGAGGTCACGATGACCAACCACCCATGGACCTTCTCCATTGCGGCGCTGCGCACCAGCCTGGGCCTGCGCAAGCTGAGCGTGGTCAACGACTTTCACGCCAATGCCGCCGCCATTCCCCATCTTGGCGCCGACGAGCGCGTGCAGGTCGGGCCCGGCGATGCCGTGGCCGACGCGCCCATTGGCGTCATCGGCCCCGGCACCGGGCTCGGCGTCAGCGCGCTCATCCCGACGGACAAGGGGCCGGTCCCCATTCCCGGCGAAGGCGGGCACGTGACCATGTCTCCGGCCGACGCGCGCGAAAGCGCCGTGCTCGATCTCATGCGCTCGCGCTACGACCACGTCTCGGCCGAGCGTGCGCTGTCGGGACCGGGCCTCGTCAATCTTTACAACACGCTGTGCGAGATCGAGCGGGTGCCGGCGGCACCGCTGACGGCGGCGCAGATCACCGACCCGCACACCGGCGCCGGCGACGCGTGCGCGCGCGAGGCGACCGCCATGTTCTGCGCCATGCTGGGCACCGTCGCCGGCAATCTCGCTCTCACGCTCGGCGCCCGCGGCGGCGTCTATATCGCCGGCGGCATCGTGCCCAAGCTGGGCGAGGCCTTCGCCCAATCGCAGTTCCGCGACCGCTTCGAGGCCAAGGGCCGATTCCGCAGCTATCTGGCGGCGATCCCCACCTATGTCGTGGTGCAGAAGTACGCCGCGCTCCTGGGCGCTTCGCGGCTGCTGGAGCGGGCCTAGACCGGGGTGACCTTTACCTCGCCCAGGAAGCGCTCCACGTCCTTCTTGTGACAGAGGTCCGTCGCCGGGCTCAAGAGGGCTGCCGATCCGGCGGCGACCCCGTGGCGCAGCGCCTCCTGCGGACCGTGGCCCTGGCTCATCGCCCACACCATCGCCCCCAGAAAGCTGTCGCCGGCGCCCACGGCGCTCACCGTCTGCACCGGCAGCCCCTCGGCGAACCAGGCTTCATCCCGGCCGACGAGCAGGGCGCCGCGCTCGGCAACGGTCAAGGCGACGAGCTCGGCGCCGCCCGCCGCGACCAGCCGGCGGCACGCCGCGATCCATTCGGGCCGTTCGCCAAGCGGCTCGCCCATCAGATCGCGCATCTCGCGCAGGTTCGGCTTGATGAGGTGCACGCCCTTCTCGAGCGCTGCCTGCAGCACCGGCTTGGTGCTGTCGACGATGAGCTTTGCCCCCTTTGCCTTGGCGGTGGCGGCCAGCACCCCGAAGAAATCGGGCGGCACGCCCGGCGGCAGGCTGCCGCTGGCAACCACGTACGCCAGCGTGCCGTCGAACGCGGCAACGGTGTCGAGGCAGGAGCGCCACTCCGGCTCGCTCAGCCGCGGGCCCGGCAGCACAAAGCGATACTGCTGGGCGCTCCCCTCATCGAACACGGTGAAATCCTCGCGCGTCTCCTCGGCGATCGGCACCGTGCTGCTCTGCACGCCCTCTGCATCCGTGAGCTTGCGCAGAAGCGCGCCGATCAGCCCCCCCACCGGATAGACCGCCACCACGTCGCTGCCCATGCGCCGCACGACGCGCGCGACGTTGATGCCGCCGCCTCCGGGATCGCGCCGCACCGGCCCGCAGCGGAGCTTGTGTATGGGCATGAGCTGCGCAACGGAGGTCGAGACATCGATCGTGGGGTTGAGGGTCAGCGTGAGAATGCTCGCCATGACGATTGCGCTCTGCCCCTTCCAACGGCGTGTGCCGGTGCGCCCAAGCGGCCTGTCCTACTTCAGGATCTCGGATTCGCCTTCGGCCAGGTGGGCGGCGACGCGCCCCATGAACTCCTCCCACGACAGATTGAAGAGCTCGAGCAGCAGGATCAGACCGCCGGCGGTCAGGCTCTCCGCCCCTTTCTCGATGCGCGTCACACCCAGATCCGTCACCTCGAGCGCCTCCGCCACGCGCTCGCGCATGGCGTGCCGCTCCTTGTGCAGCTCGCGCAAGGCCAGACCGACCGCCAAATCGTATGTTGCCCGCTTATGCATGCCTCTCTCCCTTCATCTCGTTGCATCGACGTCGGGCCGGTTCTCGATCGCGACGCCGTCGTGAACCCGGTCGCTGGGATGCAGCACGACGCGATCGCCGGCCTTGAGCCCCGACAGCACCTCGCCAACCTCGCGGTTGCGATGCCCAATCTCCACCACGCTCAGCCGCGCGCGACCGTCGTCGAAGCGGAACAGGGCCCAATCGTCACCCTGCCGGAACAGCGCGCTCAAAGGAACGCGCAAGGCGCGATCCGATTTCCACGCCGTGATGCGCGCATAGACGCGAAAGTCGTTGCCGAGCGTCCTCCACGCATCGGGCGCTCCCTTGAAGTCGAGGATTACGCGCACCCGCTGCTCCTCGATGCCCAACGCGGAAATCTTGGTGAAACCGCCGGGCTCGATCCGCGTCACCACGGCCGGAATGGCAACCGTACCGCCCCAGCCCTCGATGGTCGCGTCCGCGCCCTCCCTGATCTTGACGGCGTCCGTTGACAGCAGCTCGACCACCATCTCGATATCCTGTGGATCGCCGATCTCCAAAAGCGGGGTGCCGGCCGGCACCACCTGCTCGCTCTTGACCAGCATGCGCAGCACGCGGCCGCTGGCGGGCGCGCGCACCTGCACGCAGCACACCGCCGCACCCGTCGATGCCGTCGTCTCGGGCGGCTCGACATTGTCCGGCCATCCGAGCGGATCGATGAGCCGCGCCTTGGCGCTTGCCAGCTCGCGATTGCGGAACTCCACACCCGCCTCGGCCCGCGCAACCGCGGATTTGCGCACCGCAACGTCGTGCTCGGCCTTCTCCAGCCCGCGTGCCGAGATCGCCTGGGTCGGGGCGAGCCTGCGTGCGCGATCCAGGTCGCGCTCGGCAAACGTCAGCTCGGAGCGTGCCTGCTCCAGCTCGGCCTCGGCTAGACGCACGGCCGACTGCGCCGCGGCCACCTGCGCCTCCAGGTCCTTGCGCGTGCGCACGTCGATCAGCGAGGGGTCCGTCGGCTGGATCACGGCCACCACTGAGCGCTCGCCCTCGACGGCATCGCCCGCCTCCAAGGCCGAGCGCAGGAAGCGGCCGGCGATCGGCGTGGAGACGGTGTAGATCTCCTTGACGCGCGTCTTGCCTTCCTCGTCCACGGTGAAGCGCATCGGCCCCACGTCGACCGCGGCGATATCGACGAGGATCGGCGCGGGGCGCAGCGCCCACACGGTGCCGAAAATGATCGCCACGATCACCAGCGCCCACGCGACGGTCCTTCTTTCGATGCGCTCTCTCACGGCCTCATTCCCTGCTCTTGAGCACGCCGATCAGGTTCAGTCGATCGATCCGGCGTCTAACGATCAATGCTGACGCCGCCACAGCTCCCAGAATGACGAGCGCGGCTTTGGCGTAGGTGGCCCGCTCGATGATGAAGGGTATGCGGTAGATGTCGGTAGCGAATGCCTGCACCGTGCTCCAGGCCAGCGCGTAGCCAATCAACCAGCCGAGCGGAATGGCAACCAGCACGATCAGGCCGAGCTCGAGAAAGAGCACGCTCGCCACCTCGCTGCGCTTGAAACCGAGCACCCGGAGGCTCGCCAGCTCGCGGGCGTTCTCCGACAGTTGAATGCGTGCGCTGTTGTAGACGACGCCGAATGCGACGATGACCGCCAAGCTGACGTAGACCGATGTCATGATGGTGATGTTCTCGGCAAGCGTCTCGCGAAAGCGCTGCAGCGACACGCGCTGCAGCGTGATGGAACCGATGGCGGGTGTCCTCTTGATGGCGCTGTAGAGCTCCTCCTCCTTGGCGCGATCATAGGCAATGTGCGCGCCGGAAACCTCCGGCCCCTCACCCATCAGCCTGTTAAGAGCCTCGATATCCATGTAGGCGCCCAGCCCGATGTACGATTCCATCAGGTCGGAGACGACCGCCTCCGTCTTTTGCCGGCGCCCCTCCAGGACCTCGACCTCGATCGTGTCGCCGCGCCTCACACCCAGAAGCTCGGCGACACGGCTGTTTACCATGAGGCCGGTCGGAGGCAACGTCACCGCGCGGAAGTCGGCATCGAGCACCCGCGACAGCTCCATATCGCGCGGCTTGCCGTATATGGCCACTTTGCGCTCGAGGTGTCCGTGGCGAAGCTTGGAAGGAACCACCCGGTACGGCTCGACGCGCATGACGCCCGGCAGATGCGCGATGCTGTCAATGACGCCGATGCCTTGGCGCTCGGTGAGAGTGAGGGTCGCGTCCTGACGGTCGGTTTGAAAGTAGGACACGTCGATCATGAACTCGACCGAATCCACCGAGAACAGCGCCGTGATGAGCAACGCGGTCGCCAGCCCGACGCCGAGCGCGGTAAGGGCTGCGCGCAGCGGCCAGCGCAGAAGATGACGCAGCGACATCAGCGTCAACTGCGAGGAGAACCGGTTGATCAGCAACCGCTCCAAGAATGTCCGGCGGTAACGCGGCGGCGCGGGGGGCCGCATGGCGACAGCCGGCGCCAGCGCCAGGACCGACCGCACCGAGCCGACAGCGCCCATCAGCCCGGCGGCCACGGAGACCAGCGCGGCGATCACGTACATGTCCGGGTCGCGGCTGAAGATCAGGAAGGGAAAGTGGTAGAAGTCGCCGTAGAGCCGCGTGAGGCCGCGTCCCAGCCAGTTGCCGGCAAAAAAACCAATTGCCACGCCAAGCCCCACGATGATGAGCACGAACTTGACGTAGTGGGCGACGATGCTGCCGGTGCGGTAGCCCAAGGCCTTCAACAAACCGATCTGCTCGCGCTCGAGCGCGATCTGGCGCGAAAGGATGAGATTTATCAAAAAGGCGGAGACGAACAGGAAGATCGGCGGCAGGATGCGCCCGAAGGCCCGCAGCTGCTCCAGCTCGGCATCGAGGAAGGCGTGGCTCTGCTGGTCCTTGCGCGTGATGGCGCCCGTGCCGCCGTAGCGGGCAAGCAGATCGTCGAGCGCATCGATGACATCTTCCTTGTTGGCCCCGTGCACGACCTTGAGCACAACCGAGTTGAAAGCACCGTCCAGATCGAAGATGGCGGCGAGCGCCTTCTCCGACATCCACAGATCGGCGAAGCGGCGGTAGTCGGGCAAGAAGTCGCCGGGCCCCAGCGCGTAGATGTATTCGGGCGACAGCGCGATGCCGACGATGCGCAGCGTGCGCTTGCGTCCGTTGAGGATGGCGCGCACCGTGTCTCCGACATGCAGATCATGCGCCTTGGCGAACGTCTCGTTGACCGTCACCTCGTCGACCGCCTCGGGCTCCGGCAAGCGCCCAGCCCGCATGTAGAGCCGGTTGACGGTGGGCTTGTGATAGTCGGGCACCGACAGGGCGACGGCGGTGGCAGGCTCGGCCATGCCTTCCACGTCGAGCAGAACCAGCCTCTCGATACGCGTCTCCACGGCGGCGACGCCGGGGATGCGCAAGATGCGCTCCTTGAGCCCGAATGGTGCGCGCGTCACCATGGCAAACACGTCGGCAAAACGGTAGCGCTCGTAATAGGCTGCCCGCGTCTCGTCGAGCGAGCGGTAGGCGCCGATGGCAAGGATCATCGTCGCCACGCCCGAGGCGACGACCAGCGCGATTGCCAGCCCCTGCGCCCACAGTCGCTGCACGTCGCGTACGAGCTTGCGGTCGATCACCCGCATGGGCCGCTCACCACGTGATGCTGGCGGGCTCGAGCCGCCGCTCGTTGACTTGCGTCTGGCTGATGCGCCCGTCGGCCATGTGCACGACGCGGTCGGCCATGGCGTGGATGGCGGCGTTGTGGGTGATGATGGCGGTCGTCGTTCCCAGCTCCTCGTTGACGGAAGCCAGCGCCTCCAGCACGCGAATGCCCGTCTTGCTGTCGAGCGCGCCGGTGGGCTCGTCGCACAGCAGCACCTCCGGCCGCTTGGCGATCGCCCGGGCGATGGCGACCCGCTGCTGCTCGCCGCCCGACAGCTCGGCGGGGAAATGCTCCATGCGATCGGCGAGCCCCACCAGCGACAGGGCCTCGTCCGCTGCCATGGGCGCCTTGGAGATCTCGGTCACCAGGGCCACATTCTCACGCGCGGTGAGCGAGGGGATAAGGTTGTAGAACTGAAACACGAAGCCGACGTGCTCGCGGCGGAACTGCGTCAGCTCGTCCTCGCTCATGTCGGTGAGGAGGTGCTCCTTGAAGCGGCACAGGCCGGCGGTCGGCCGGTCGAGGCCGCCGAGGATGTTCAGAAGCGTCGACTTGCCCGAGCCCGAAGGCCCGAGCAGAACCACCATCTCGCCGTCATAAAGCTCCAGGTCGACCCCGCGCAGCGCGTGCACCTCGACCTCGCCGGTGCGATAGACCTTGGTCAGGCCACGGGCCTCGAACACGATTTCTGGGGTCGAGACCAAGGCGCGCGCTCCAGACCGACGGCAAAGCATAGCATCGCCGCCAGTCTGGTCCACATTGAGCGCAGCGGCCATTGATCTGCGGCAATTCGAGCGATCAAACGCCGAAGGGATAGGTGTCGGGCAGCCCTTCCAGCTGCACCGTCTCGAACGGCGTCACGGCCTTGGTCTCGTCGAACCATATGTACTCGTCGAACTGGCGCGGCAGGATGGCCTGGAAATAGTGGCTGGCAAGCTCCGTCTCCGGTCGGTAGATGACGCCGATGGCGCGCTCCAGGCGGGGATCCTTCAGCGCCTCGCGCAGCTCGCCTGCCAGCGAGGGCCCGAGGGGCAACAAAAACCGTTCCCGGCCCGTGCTGTGCGAGCCGCTGTGGAACAGGCGCTCGTAGCTGCGGGCCAGCGCCGGCCGCACGGCCTTGAACTCCACCGGTCCGTCCCAGTTGGAAGCGGCCGCCACGGTGCCGTGGTCGGTGCCGAACCCGATCAGATAGGCGCCGTTGCCGAGCTCGGCGCGGCACAGCTGGCCGATGTTGTGCTCGCCGCGTGTCGACATCTCGGTCGCGGCGGCGTTGCCGATGTGCGAGTTGTGCGCCCACACGATGGCTTTTGACTGCGGTCCGTAGAACTTGAGCAACGTCTTCAGGGTTTCGAACATATGGCCGTCGCGCAGATTCCACGACGCCCGCGAGCCGTAATACATGATGCGGTAGTAGCGCTCGGCGTTGGCGACGAGGCGCGCATTCTGCACGGCGTCGAGAAAGCGCTCGCCGTCGTGCAGGGCATACTCGCTCTGCTTGTTGAGAATGCTGTTGAGCATGTGCACGACGTCGGGCTCGCAGGAGCGATAGCGGCCGGTGAGCGCGGCGCGGCCATACGTGGCCGGGTCCGCCTGCCACGGCGTCAGGCAGCCGTAGCGCTCGCGCGCGATCGCCGCGGTCTCCGGGTCGACGTCGTCGAGATAGGCCAGCACCGAGCGCATGGAGTTGTAGAGGCTGTAGAGGTCGAGGCCGTGAAAGGCCGTACGCTGCTCGGGCGGCAGCGCGCCGTTGTGCTCCCTGAGCCAATCTACGAGCGCGCGCACCTCCTCGTTGCGCCACATCCAGGTGGGAAAGCGCGCGAACGCGGTCCACTCCGACGGCGGGAACTCGAAGTGGCGCACGTAGTGGTCGACGCGCGCCGCATCGGGCCAGTCGCCCTCGATTGCCACAAAGCGAAAGCCCTTGCGCTTGATCAGCTCGCCCGTGATGCGCGCACGCATGCGGTAGAATTCCGACGTGCCATGCGTCGCCTCGCCCAGCAGCACGACGCGGGCGTCGCCGATGCGCTCAATGAGCGGGCTGAGATCGGCCGTCTCGATCGAATTGAACGGCTCGGCGGCACTTGCGATCGCCGCGCCGACGTCGCCGCCGCGCGCGGGCTTGGGCTTGGCTGGTTGCGGCTCCTCGCGCTCCGGCGCCCAGCCCTCCGCACCCACCAGCGGCACGAAGCGCACGTCGGCGATGTCCTCGCTTTTGTAGTCGTCCTGCGAAACCCGCGTCACGCGCACGAGCTCCTGCCCGCGCGGATCGGAGCCGACGGGAATGACCAGGCGCCCGCCGACCTTGAGCTGGGCTTTGAGCGTCTTGGGGATCTGCGGGCCGCCGGCGGCGACCACGATGGCGTCATAGGGGGCGTGCTCGGCCCAGCCCTGGGTGCCGTCGGCGTGCAGGACATGCACGTTCTTATAGCCGAGATCCGCAAGCTTCTCCGAGGCCCGCGCCGCAAGCTCGCCGATGCGTTCCACCGTGTAGACCTCGGCGGCGATGCGCGACAGTATCGCGGCGGCATATCCCGATCCCGCGCCGATCTCCAACACCTTCTCGCCGCCCTCGAGCGCCAGCGCCTCGACCATGAAGGCGACGATGTAGGGCTGCGATATGGTCTGCCCCCCGCCGATGGGCAGCGGCGTGTCGTCGTAGGCGAACTCGCGCAGATGGGCGGGCAGGAACGCCTCGCGCGCGACCTCGCCCATGGCCTTGAGCACGAGAGCGGAGCGCACACCGCGGGCCGCGATATGGTCCTCCACCATGATCCGGCGCTGCTTTGCAAGGTCGAGCATCTTATGGGCGTGCTTTGTCATCGTCGTTGGCGCGCACGTGCGGGGCAAGCCGCGCCCGTTGAGGTCACGAGCGCGCCTTGAAGGTGCGCGCCGTGACCGGCCACAGCTCCTTGATGTCGGCGGGAAGCTGGCCGATCACATCGGCAACCTCGCCGGGGTCGCAATGGTGCGCAATGAGCGAGAAGACGTCCCTGACCGCCGCTTCGGCGGGCACACGGCGCGGCAGCAGCTTCATGGTGACCTCGTCGAGGAACCTCTGCCTGGAGCGCACCTTCTCCGGCGTGCGCGATGGCCGCCATCCCTCGTAGTAGATGCCGCGCACGATGATGGGCAGCTGCGCGCCCAGCTCGATGGCCTCCTCCGGCGTGAGACGGTCCCTCAACTGGTGCAGCACGCTGCGCAGCACGCTCAGCGCCTCCGCCTCGTCGGCAAGGTCGCCGTTGTCGCGCAGCTCCTTGAGCCACTCCTGGATCTGCTGCACGCCGTGGGCGATCGTTGGGGGAACGGTCATGACCGGTACTCCGAAAAGGAACGCCCACTCGATCATCTGAGGTCCGGGGCCGCATTGCGTTGCGTCAACCCGGGCCCGGCGCGCACATTCCCGCCGCGGCTGGGCGCAGGCCGGCAAGACGCACTTAACAGCCGCGCGCTTCGCGGCCCCTTGACCACACCGGTGGCTTTTGAAGCGACTTTGATGGTCCGCCCGCCACGACGCAGACGATTGACTGCGGTCAAATGAAGCGTGTCATGGCGGTGGCAGAGTTGCCATATCAGGGATGGGGGGGAAACCCGAACACCAGACTGGAGGTTCCCCATGAAGGTCAAGAATGCAATGCACAAGGGCGCGGAGTGGATCGCGCCTGAGACCCCGGTCGCGCAAATCGCCAAGAAGATGCGCGAGCTCGACGTCGGCTCGCTTCCCGTGGGCGAGAACGACAAGCTGATCGGCATGGTGACCGACCGCGACATCACCTGCCGCGGCGTCGCCAACGGCCGCGATGTCGGCAGCCTGACGGCGCGCGACATCATGACCAAGGGCATCTTCTATTGCCGCGACAACGAGGAGCTCGACGACGCCCTGCGCATCATGGAGAGCCGCAAGATCCGCCGCCTCCCCGTCATCGACGAGAAGAAGCGCATGGTCGGCATGCTCAGCCTGGGCGACATCTCGCACGCGGCCTCGCACGAGCTTTCCGGCGAGCTGATGGCGGCCGTGTCGGACCATCACAAGTAGGGCGGCACAAGTAGGAAGGCGCCCACGCTGCCCGCACCAAGAGGAAATGCAAGGCCCGGCGCCGTTCGGGGGCGCCGGGCCAGCCGTTCCCCGCGCTAAGGATGCGCGGTCGGGCTGATCTTGGGCAGCGTCTCGAAGCAGTGGAACGGCGGCGGCGAGGACAGCGTCCACTCCAGCGTCGTGGCGCCTGGTCCCCAAGGGTTGGCGGGGGCCGGCACGCGCCGCAGGAAGGCGGCCGCCATGCACCAGAAGAAGACCAGCGTTGCCGCCACCGAAATGTAGGCGCCGTACGACGAGATCGCGTTCCAGAACGCGAAGGCGTCGGGGTAATCGGCGTAGCGGCGCGGCATGCCGGACAGGCCAAGAAAGTGCTGCGGGAAGAAGGTGACGTTGACGCCGATGAACAACAGCCAGAAGTGCAGCTTGCCCAACGTCTCCGAGTACATGCGCCCGGTCATCTTGGGAAACCAGTAGTACCAGCCGGCGAACAGCGTGAAGAGCGCGCCGATCGACATGGTGTAGTGGAAGTGCGCAACCACGTAGTAGGTGTCGTGCAGCGCCCGGTCGACGCCGGCATTCGACAGCATCACGCCGGTTACGCCGCCGACGGTGAACAGGAACACGAAGCCGATGGCGAACAGCATGGGCGTCGTGAAGCGTATCGAGCCGCCCCACATGGTGGCGATCCACGAGAACACCTTGATGCCCGTCGGCACGGCGATGACCATGGTCGCGAACTGGAAGTAGGCCTGGGTGTTGAGCGACAGCCCCGCCGCATACATGTGGTGGGCCCAGACGATGAAGCCGACGGCGGCGATCGCCACCATGGCGTAGACCATTCCCAGATAGCCGAATACCGGCTTGCGCGAGAACGTGGCGATGACCTGGCTGGCGATGCCGAAGCCGGGAAGAATGATGATGTAGACCTCCGGGTGCCCGAAGAACCAGAACAGATGCTGGAACAGGATCGGGTCGCCGCCGCCCGCGGCCGAGAAGAACGTCGTGCCGAAATTGCGGTCGGTCAGCAGCATCGTGATGGCGCCGGCCAGAACGGGAAGCGACAGCAGCAGCAGGAAAGCCGTGATCAGGATCGACCACACGAACAGCGGCATCTTGTGCAGCGTCATGCCGGGGCAGCGCATATTGAAGATCGTGGTGATGAAGTTGATCGAGGAGAGGATCGAGGAGGCGCCGGCCAGGTGCAGCGCCAGGATCGCGAAGTCGACCGCCGGCCCGGGGTGTCCGCTCGTCGACAGCGGCGCATACGCCGTCCAGCCGATCCCGGCACCGTTGGCGCCCGGCGGCCCTTCCACGAACAGCGAGATCACCAAGAGCGTCAGCGCCATGGGCAACAGCCAGAACGAAACGTTGTTCATGCGCGGGAACGCCATGTCGGGCGCCCCGATCATCAGCGGCACGAACCAGTTGCCGAACCCGCCGAACAGCGACGGCATGATCATGAAGAACACCATGATCAGCCCGTGCCCGGTGACGAACACGTTGAAGGTATGCGGATCGGCGAAGATCTGCATGCCCGGCTGTTGCAGCTCGGCGCGCATGGCGATCGACATGAACCCGCCGACGAGCCCGCCTGCCACGGCAAAGATCAGGTAGAGCGTGCCGATGTCCTTGTGGTTGGTCGAGAAGATCCAGCGTGTGATCCCGTGCGGACGATCGTGTGCGGCCTCGGCGGCGGTTGCCATGGAATTCTCCTCCCCTCTTGCAGGTCCCCTGTTCGCAGGCCGAACGCCCGCATACGCCGCAGGACAAAGTCCCGGGCCCGGGATCTCCAGGCAGGCTATGGTTCCGCGCACACGGCTCTGATCCATTTGATCCAGATCAAAGCGCCGGGCGGCCAAATGCCGCCACCTCGGGTTAAACGCCTTTGCCTCACCTAGTGCCGCTGGCGCGCGCGAGGATGTACTAAGACCAAGGTCAGAGTTTCGACGACGGCAACGAGCCGGTGAGGCGACAAGACGAGATGCGAAGGTTCCGATCGATCTGCGCCGAGTGCCCCGCCCTGGCAAAGGGTTTGTGCGGAGTCTTGCGCGAGGAGGAGCTGTCCCGACTCAATTCGACGGCCTGGCACCGGCGCTTTCAGTCGGGCCATGTCATCCACGCCGAGGGCGAGGTCGCGCCCTCGTTCTGCGCCATCGTCTCCGGCGTCGTGAAGATCATGAAGAGCCTACCCAACGGCTCCCAGCAGATCGTCGGCCTGGCCGGACCGGGCGACTTCCTGGGGCGCCCGTTCGGCGGCGAGGCGCGCGCCTCGGCGGTTGCCGCCAGCGAGGTGAAGCTGTGCTGGTTTCCGCGTGCTGTGATCGAAGGCCTTGCATCGGAGTCGAGCCCCGCAAAGAGCTGGTTCTTCGAGCACGTGGCCGATGAGCTGGAACGAGCGCAAGACTGGATCATGCTGTTGGGGCGCATGACGGCCGAGCAGAAGATCGCCGTCTTCCTGTTGTCGGTGATGCGCCAGCAGCGCAACGGCGCCGAGCCGCCCGAGCCCTTGTCCGAGGTCGCAATCGAGTTGCCGATCTCACGCACGGAGATCGCCGACTACCTCGGCATCACCATCGAGACGGTGAGCCGTCAGATTGCCCGCCTGCGCGAGCGCGGCGTGATCACGGTCGGCAACGGCCGCCGCATGATCGTCCACCGCCCCGGTGCGCTGGAGGACGCCATCGACAGCGCCCTGCCCGGCGAGCGCCGCAAAGAGGCAGTGCACGCCTGAGCCCGGCCGTCGCCTAAGAACAGCGACCCAGGCCTTCTACGCCGACGTCGAGCAGGACGAGGCTCAATTCGCGTTCGGCCCCTAATACGACTAACCAAACAGCGGCCGCAGGACGAGCCAGTAAATCGGCCAAATCTGGGCGAGAAAGGCATTGGCAGGCACTGCGACTAGCCAGTTCCAAGCCGTGTATACGTAGCCGTCGAATACGGTGAGATAGATGAACGTGGCGATGTCGCCGATGATGTAAAGCCAAATGAGTAGAGTTTGGACCGGCATCAATAGACCTCAAATGCGCGTGCGGAGCGATTAGTTCAGAGCAACGGGAAGCAGCGTGCTAACCCAAATTCAATGGGCTGCTTCAGACTGTACTACGGCGGAACCGTGCCAGCCCCCTGCCCAGCCAGTATGCGGAAAAAGTAACAGCCACGGCGCCAGCCGCATTGACCGGATAGAGCCACCAGCCATGCACAGGAAGACCAATTTCGGCGCGCCACGTGGAAATCGACCAGGCGCTAAAAAGTGCGTATGGGATCGAAGCGCACAAGGAAATCGCCGCCGGCGCGTACCATGACGCTCTTAGGAAGCCAAAAAGCCCAGCGACCAGCACGATCATCCAGGACATCGTCATCACCAATTAATACGTGGCCCCATCTTCGCCATCGTGACGGATAGGGCTGATGCAGGCAAGCACTAGCGTTGCCCTAATCAGTCTAGCCGCACCTTGTCGTCCTCGAGGACACCATCGACGGCGTCCTGCGCGAGCGGGCCAAAGAAGCAATGCGCATCTGACGGATCGGTGTGCGGCGGCAATACGCCGCTCAACTCCCTTGATCCTGATCAAACGGCAAGCGGCGCGAGGCGACGCATACCTGACGCACGACGCACGACGCACGACGCACGCGCGGGGCAAGCCGCTTGCCGGCCCGCCCCGAGCCGCTCCAACGCCTTGCGCAATCGGGTGCAATCCATGAGCCCTGAGCTGGTCAAGCGATACTCGGCCCCCGTTCCCCGTTACACCAGCTATCCGACGGCGCCGCATTTTTCCGATGCGGTGGGCCCCGATGTCTACGCTTTGTGGCTGGCGGCGCTGCCTGCCGGCGCGCGCCTGTCGCTCTACCTGCACATCCCCTTCTGCACTAGCCTGTGCTGGTACTGCGGCTGCAGCACCAAGGCGGTGCGCCGTTACGAGCCCATCGCGGCCTATCTCCAATCGCTGGTGCGGGAGATCGAATGTGTCGGCGCGCTGGTGGCGCGCGACTATCGCGCGACGCACGTCCACTGGGGCGGCGGCTCACCGAACGTGCTCGGTGCCGGCGACATTCTGGCGCTGGCCGCGGCGACGCGGCGCCATTTCCACTTGAGCGATGCGGCCGAGTTCGCCGTCGAGGTCGATCCGCGCGGGCTCGACCCGGAACGAATCGACGCCCTGGCACGGGCCGGCGTCGGCCGCGTCTCCATCGGCGTGCAGGACTTTGATGCAAAGGTGCAGTCGGCCATAAACCGGCAGCAGTCGTTCGCGACGACGGAGAGCGCAATCACCGCGTTGCGCGCCCGCGGCATCGATCAAATCAACATCGACATCGTCTACGGCCTTCCCCATCAGACGCGCGACAGCGTCGAGGCGACGGTGGAGAAGGTCGTGACGCTGGCACCTGACCGCATCGCGGCTTTCGGCTATGCGCACCTGCCCTCACGTCTGAAGCACCAAGCGCTCATCGACGAGACGGCGCTTCCCAATGTGGTGGAGCGCTTTGCCCAGTCCAATCGTCTGGCCCATCTGCTTACGGCGGCCGGCTACGTGCGCATCGGGCTCGACCACTACGCCCGCGCCGACGATTCCCTGGCCAGCGGGCCGGTCAACCGCAACTTCCAGGGCTACACCACGGACCAGGCCGATGCCCTGATCGGCCTCGGTGCCTCCGCCATCGGCCGTCTTGCGGAAGGCTACGTCCAGAACTGCGTGCCCGTCGCCGAGTATCAGCGCCGCATCGCCGAGCGTGGCATTGCCACGGCGCGGGGGCGCCGGCTCAGCGAGGGCGATCGCATGCGCGGCTTCGTGATCGAGCGCCTGATGTGCGATCTGGCGTTCCCCGCGGCCGAGCTCAACCGCCGCTTCGGGGCGGCCGCGCAGCCGCTCCTGGAGGAAGCGCAGGCGCTGATCGCGGCCGACCAGGATCATCTCGTCGAGCCGGACGGCGAGGCCTTCCGCATCACCGAGCGTGGCCGGCCCTTCGTGCGCTCCATCGCGGCCTGCTTCGACTCCTACCTGGGCGAGGAGCAGGTGCGCCATTCAATGGGCGTCTAGCCTCGTGCGAGAACGGGAAAGGATAAGGACATGTTGGGCGATCACTTCTGGCCAGCCATGTACCCGGGCATCGTGGTCGGACTTCTGCTGGGGCTGACGGGCGGCAACGTCGTATCGGCGGTCCTCGGTGCGGCCGGCGGCCTCCTCGGCGCCATGGCGCTGTTCTTCGTGTTCGCCTGGCTCGATCTGGGAGATACGATCTTATTGCTTGCAGGGCTCATCGGCGGCGCCGTGCTCGGCGCCTTCCTGCTGATGCGCGCCGGCAAGCGGATCCGCCAGGTCTTCACCGGCCCGGCACACTAGACCGAGCGCAGCGAACGCTGCACCGCCTGCTCGAGCGCTTCCAGGAAACGCGACCGGTCTTTGCGGGTGAAGCTGGCGTTATAGCCTTTGCTCTCGCCGGTCTCGCGCAGATGCGCGGAAAGATCGCGCATGGCCAGCGCCATGCCGATGCCGGCTTCGGTGAAAGGCTTGCCCGTCGGTCCGATGACCTGGGCCCCGCGCTTGAGGCAGCGCGAGGCGAGCGGAATGTCGGCCGTCACCGCGATATCCTTCTCGCCGATGTGCTCCACGATCCAGTCGTCCGCCGCATCGGGACCCTCGGATACGACCACCCGCTCGACGAGCGGTCCCTCGGGCAACCGCATCCAGGCGTTCGATACGAAGCGGATGGCAAGCCCATGCCGTTCGGCCACGCGCAGCGCCTCGTCCTTCACCGGACACGCGTCTGCATCGACATAGATTGCCGAGCTCTCGCTCACGGTGTCTCCGGCATCAGGTCGTTAGCCCTTGCTGTCATCGAAATATCGCTCGTTTGGACATGCCCGCCTTCTCCCAGTGCAGCCGCGCGCTGTCCATCCGCTGTGCTCAATTCGTGTCGAAGTCGGCTGCCGCTCCGATCCGATAATCGCCCGAAATCCCTCTCGATTTCGACACTTTGTGCGCCTACCGAGGCCGCATTGCATGCGCAATACAATGCTTGGACACGAAGGGGGAGACAGAGCGGACCATGCAGGAAGCCGCCCAGTCGCCAAGACCAACGCTGCTGCCGCTGATCCGCTACCGCGACCCCAAGGCCGCGGTCGAGTGGCTCGGCAAGGCGTTCGGCTTCGAGACGCGCTGCGTCGCGAGCGGAGCTGACAAGGGCTTTTCTTACGCGCACCTCGCCTTCGGCAACAGCCTGGTGATGGTGACGCCGGAGCGCGACGCCGAAGGCGAGCGGCTGCCGAAGCTCCCCGCGACGGGCAAGCTCGCCAGCCAGAGCTGCTACTTCGTCGTCGACGACGTCGACGCGCACTTTGAGCGCGCGAAAGAGGCGGGTGCCGAGATCGTGCACCCCATCAAGAGCTACGAGCACGGCGGCAAACGCTATGCCTGCCGCGATCCCGAGGGCCACGTGTGGACCTTCGGCACTTACGATCCCTGGAAGGAGACGCTTCCCGTCGTTGCCAAGCCGCGCCCGTGGGGACTGCACAAGCCTGTGGCAAAGCGCCTGGGCCTTGCGGCAGCGGCGGTGACGGCCGCTGTGCTCGCCGTCTCGGCCTGGCAGCTATGGCAGATCCCGTCAGCCGCGACGACGGCCACGCCGCCTGCCGACGTTTCCGCCGGCGTGCAGCCGGAGGAAACCGGCATAAGCGTCGTACTCGAGCGCACGCGCGACGAGCTTGCCAAGGAACGGACAGCCCGCGCGGCCGCCGAGGCCGCGGAGCGCCAAGCGCTTGCCGAGCTCACGCAGGCGCGCACGGCGCGCGAAGCCGCCGAAGCCGCTCAGCGCCAGGCCCTTGCCGAGTTCGAGCAGCAGCGCAGCGCCCGCCAGGAGGCGCAACGCTCCGCTGAGGAGCTTAGCGCCGAGCTTGCCTCCGCACGTGCCACGCGGGCCGCGGCGGAGCACATGGCCAGCGAGGTCGATGATCACCTCGCCCACGACACGCAGGCCGCGCGCGCCGCTGGCAGCCCTCCCGCGCCTGTGCAGATAACGGCAGGCGCGACCGACGAGGCGCACGCAGCCGATAAGGCGGTCGTGGTCATGCCAAGTCTGCCGTCAAACCCGCTGCTTGCGGATGCTCAGGCGGCGATGGCACGCGGCGACGTTGCCCGGGCCCGCCGCCGTCTGAAGGTGCTCGCCGAGCAGGGAGTGGCCGACGCCGCGCTGGCGCTGGGCAGCACCTACGACCCCAAGAACTTGGAGCGCGCGGGTCTGGTGGACGTCAAGCCGGACCGCGCACAGGCAAAGCAGTGGTATCGCCGGGCGCTCGAGCTCGCCCAGGCAGCAGCGGGGGAAAGGCAGCCGACACAGTGAAAACCAAGGGGGAGACGGCCGTGCGCAATCGGCGGGGGATTGGCGCGTGCAACGTAATGCGATACGGGCCGAGCCGTGCGGCTGGGCCTGCGCGCTACGCGGTGATCGTGGCGTTGGCCGCGCTGGCCGGCGGATGCTCCTGCGACCCCAACGATCCCTGGCGCGCCGTCACCTACATCGACGATGCCGAGGCGGCGACGTCGCCGCCTGCTCCCAACTGCGAGGCGGCAGCGAAGGCGGCAGCCAAGGTTACCGCCGGCGCGGCCCCCGACGCCGTCGATCCCGACCTCATCGAGATCGCCAGGCTGGAGATCGAGCGCGACTGCTACAGAGACGCCGCGGCGAACGCGCGCCGTCAGCTGCAGGCGCTGCAGGACACCTCCGTGACGCTCAAGTGAAGCCGCGCTTAACCGCGGCGATCGCCGCCCCAACTGACGATGGCGGCAGCAGGCCGGCATGTACGCAGGTTACGCGTTCATGAATACTGCTGCTTTTGCAATGCGTTAACCATCTTCGGATCACACTTGCTCTCAGATATGAGTAAAAGGAACAACCGGTTATGGCTGAGATCAAGTCCTTTGCGTCCGACGCATCCTGGGTGGTTATCGATGCGGTGGGAACCTTCTTCCAATCCCCGCAGCAGCAGCGCACGTGCCTCGGCGTCACCGCCTACCTGCTCGGCGCCTTCCTGTTCGGCAACGGGCTGAGCGAGGTCTGGAACGTGGTCGCCAACTCGTAGCGCCACCTTTTCCCGGCCGCCGCAGCGTGCGGCTGGGCCCGATACGGACCGGGGCGTGCCGGCTCATTCCGCAAGCGCCACCTTCGGCTCCTTCGTCGCTCCGGCAAACTGTCCGCATGCCTCCAGCGCGTGGGCGGCGTACATCACCGACGGCCCGGCCCCCATGTAGATGGCCATTCCAAGCGTCTCGACAATCTCCTCGCGCGTCGCCCCCTGATCCACCGCGGCCTTGGCATGAAAGGCGATGCAGTCGTCGCAGCGCACCGCGACTGAGATGGCGAGCGCGATCAGCTCTTTGGTCTTGGTATCGAGCGCCTTGGGTTGCAGCGCCGCCTGCGCCAACCCGGCGAACGCCTGCATCACGTCGGGCGCGCCGCTGCGCATTTCGCGCAGACCCTTACGCAAATCCTTCGTCATGCCGAGCCAATCGGCTGTCATGAGCCTTCTCCTTGGATTTGACGGTTCGGTAGGGCCGCAAGCGGGCGGCGCGTACGTCAGCCGAACGCTGCGCCCGGCCGCACGCCGAGGCGCCTCAGCACAATCGCTGCCGGACAGAACCCTGTGAACGCCGACTGAAGCAGATTGAGCCCCACGAAGGCTGTCAGCCACAGCCAGTACGGACTCATGATCTGGCTCAAGGCGAGGCTCAGAAGGATCACGCATCCTGCGAAAGCCATAACGGCACGGTCGATCGTCATTTTGATTGCCTCTTGGTTCGAGATTTCACCGGAGCACAGAAAAGCTCGTGAAGGACTTCGATGATGCGCGCCACGCGAGCATCGGCCAGCGAGTAGTAGATCGTCTGCGCCTCGCGCCTGGTGGCCACAAGACCGCCGTCGCGCAGCCTGGCCAGATGCTGGGACAGCGCCGATTGCGTGAGCGGCACCACCCACTCCAGGGCCGTCACCGAGCGCTCGCCGTCCTTGAGCTCGCACAGGATCATCAGGCGGTGGCTGTTGGCGAGCGCCTTGAGCAGGTCCTCGGCTTCGGCACTGCTGGCTTTGAGGTCTTGCATATTCATGTTTGCTAATTTAGATATGTCTCATATAAAGTCAAGAGGCCGACGCCGACGGCTGAAGGGAGGACGCTTCAAATGGGCCCATCGCGCACCGCCCGTATTCTCTTAGCGCTGGCTCTGTGCGCCGGCTTCGCCGCAGCCGCCGGAGGCGCCGAGCCGCCGCAGACCTTTGAAGTGACGGCCGAGGACACCGACGACCTGAAGGCCGTCTATGCCACCGTGCGCAGCAAGGATCTGATCCAGGCCCGCGTGCGCACGCCCGGCACCATCGCCTCCTTGAAGGTCGACGAGGGCGACACCGTGCAGCAGGGCGAGGTGCTGGCGCTGGTGGGCGATCCCAAGATCGCCCTCAGAATCAAGGCGATCGACGCGCGCATGGTGGCGATCGAATCCCGCCTGGAAACGGCGCGGACCGAGCTCGAGCGCGCGCAGACCCTGCTGCAGCGCGGCTTTGCATCGCAATCGCGCGTCGATCAGGCGCAGACCACCTACGACGTCGCCTTCAACGAGCTCAAGTCCGCGCGCGCGGAGCGCTCGGTCATCGAGACGGAGATCGAGGAAGGCGAGGTGCTGGCCCCAACCTCGGGACGCGTGCTCAAGGTCCCCGTCACCGTGGGCAGCGTCGTGCTCGCAGGCGAGAACATCGCCACCATCGCGGCCAACGAGTTTCTGTTGCGCCTGGAGCTTCCCGAGCGCCATGCCCGCTTCATGAAGGTGGGCGACGCGGTCAGAGTCGGTGCGCGCGGCCTGGGTCCCAGCGAAACCCCGCTGGCGCAAGGGCACATCACACAAGTCTATCCCGAGTTGCAGAACGGCCGCGTCGTGGCCGATGCCGAGGTTCCCGGCCTCGGCGCCTATTTCGTCGGCGAGCGGGTGCTCGTGTGGATCTCGGCCGGCAAGCGCAAGGCGTTCCTCGTGCCGCGCGGCTACGTGTTCAACCGCTTCGGTCTCGACTACGTGCGCATCGCGCGAAAGGACGGCACCCAGGCCGACGTCGTCGTGCAGACCGGCCGCGGCATCAAGCAGGTCGACGGCAAGGAGCGGATCGAGATCCTGGCCGGAGTCGTGCCGGGCGACAGGCTGGTGCGCCCATGACGCCCGGCCCCCGGCTCGGCATCTCGGGCCACCTTACCCGCTATTTCATCGAGTCGCCGCTGACCCCGCTGATCCTGTTGGCAGGTCTGGCGCTCGGTCTCATTGCGCTGATGGCGCTCCCGCGCGAGGAGGAGCCGCAGATCTCCGTGCCCTTGGTCGACATCTTCGTGACGGCCGACGGCCTCAAGGCGGAGGACGCGGTCAAGCTCGTCACCGAGCCGCTGGAAACCATCGTCAAGGGCATCAACGGCGTCGAGCACGTCTACTCCAACACCGAGGACGACCGCGTCGTCGTCACCGCGCGCTTTTACGTCGGCACGCCGCAGGACGACGCCATCCTGCGCGTGCACGAGAAGGTTCGTGCCAACTACGACCGCATCCCGCTCGGTATCCCCGAGCCGCTGATCGTCGGGCGCGGGATCGACGACGTCGCCATCGTCACGCTGACGCTCGCGCCCAGGCCCGGCGTCGCGCGCTTTAGCGACAACGCACTCTACCACATGGCCGAGAACCTGCAGGTGGAGCTCGCCAAGCTCGATGACATCGGCCTGTCCTACATCGTCGGCGGACGCCCCGACCAGATCCGCGTCGAGCCCATCCCGGAGAAGCTGTCGCTGTACGGGATCACGCTCACCGAGCTCGTCGACAAGGTGCGCCAAGCCAACCGCTCGTTTCTCGCCGGCCGCGTGCGCGAGCGCAACCGCAGCCTGGCCGTTGCCGCCGGCCAGACGCTGGAGGGCATGCCCGACATCGGCCTGCTGCTGCTCACCGCGCGCGACGGCCGTCCCGTGTACGTGCGCGACGTCGCCAACGTCGTCGTCGGGGCCAAGCCGCTCGAGCGCCAGGCCTGGAACTATTCCAGGACGGCCGCCGGCGGGCTCGAACGCACGCCCGCCGTCACCGTTGCCCTTGCCAAGCGCGCCGGCGCCAGCGCCGTTGTGGTTTCCCAGCGCATCATCGAGCGCCTCGCCGAGCTGCAGGGAACCCTGGTTCCCGACGACGTGGACGTGATCGTGACGCGCAACTACGGCGAGACGGCCAACGACAAGGCCAACGAGCTGCTGTTCCACTTGGGGCTCGCCACGCTGTCGATCGTGCTGCTCGTCGGGCTTGCGATCGGCTGGCGCGCGGGCGCGACGGTTCTCGTGGTGATCCCCTTGACGATCCTGCTCACGCTGTTCGCCTCGTGGCTGCTCGGCTACACCATCAACCGCGTGAGCCTGTTCGCGCTCATCTTCTCGATCGGCATCCTGGTCGACGACGCCATCGTCGTCATCGAGAACATCGCCCGCCACTGGGCCATGCCCGATGCCAGAAGCCGCGTGGCGGCCGCAATCGACGCCGTGGCCGAGGTGGGAAACCCCACCATCTTCGCCACGCTGACCGTCGTCGCGGCACTCCTGCCCATGCTGTTCGTCTCCGGCCTCATGGGCCCGTACATGAGCCCCATCCCAGCCAATGCCTCGGCCGCCATGGTGCTGTCGTTTTTCGTGGCGGTCATCGTCACGCCGTGGCTGATGCTGCGCTTCGGCGGCCGCGGTGCGCCCCATGCCGAGGCGGCACAAGGCGGCTGGCTCGGGCGCGCCTATGTTGCAGCAGCACGCCCCGTGATCGCCACGCGCGCGCTGGCGCTGGCATTTCTTGTCGGCGTCGGCGTGGCGACGCTGCTGTCGTTGGGGCTGTTCGCCAACAAAGCGGTCACGGTCAAGCTGCTCCCCTTCGATGACAAGTCGGAGCTTCAGGTCGTGGTGGATCTTGCGCGCGGGGCAAGCCTGGAGCAGACCGACCGCGTGCTTGCCGGCGCGGCCGAACGCCTCGCCGATCTGCCGGAGCTGTCCTCTATCCAGACCTATGCCGGCACGGCGGCACCGTTCAACTTTAATGGGTTGGTGCGCCACTACTACCTGCGCGAACGGCCCGAGCAGGGTGACCTGCAGATCAACCTGGCCCCCAAGGGGGACCGCGACCGCGCCAGCCACGCGATCGCGCTCGACGTGCGCAAGCGTCTAAAGGGCCTGCCGGCACCCGAAGGCACGACGGTCAAGGTCGTCGAGGTACCGCCTGGACCACCCGTCATCGCCACGCTGCTGGCCGAGATCTACGGCGCCGACGGCGATGAGCGCCGCGCGGTGGCGCAGCGGGTGCGCGAGATATTCCGCGCGGTTCCCTTCATCGTCGACGACGACGTGAGCTTCCGCGAGCGCGCGCCGCGGCTGCGCTTCAGGATCGATCAGGACAATCTCGAGTTCCACAAGGTCGAGGAGCGCGACGTCTACGACACCATCGCCGCCTATCTCGGCGGCACGCCCGTGGGCTACTCGCACAAGGGGGGCGGACGCCATCCCGTCGAGATTGCCGTGCAGCTGCCCAAGAAGGATCTCGTTATCACGGAGACGACACTGTCGACGCCGGTGCCGGCCAACGCGCTTCCCGGCGGCCGCGGCATCGTCGAGCTGGGCGACGTCGTGAAGGTGGCACGCGAGGAGGCCTCCTACCCCATCTTCCGCCACAACGGCCGCCCCGCGGAAATGGTGATGGGCGAGCTCGCCGGACAGTTCGAGGCGCCCATCTACGGAATGCTGGCCGTGCAGGACCTCATCGACAAGACGGACTGGGGCGACCTGCCCAAGCCGGAGATCAGCCTGCACGGGCAGCCCTTGAGCGAGGCGAAGCCGGTTCTGCTGTGGGACGGCGAATGGGAGGTGACGTACGTGACCTTCCGCGACATGGGCGCGGCGTTCGCGGTGGCCCTGCTCGGCATTTACGTTCTGGTGGTAGCGCAGTTCCGCTCGTTCACGCTGCCGCTCGTCATCCTGACGCCGGTGCCGCTGACCCTGATCGGCATCATGCTGGGGCACTGGCTGTTCGCTGCGCCCTTCACCGCCACGTCGATGATCGGATTCATCGCGCTCGCCGGCATCATCGTGCGCAACTCGATCCTGCTCGTCGACTTCATCCGGGCGCGGCGGGGGAGCGGCGCGCCCTTGCGCGCGGTGCTCCTGGAGGCCGGCGCCATCCGTTTCAAGCCGATCCTGCTGACGGCGCTTGCCGCCATGATCGGCGCGGCCGTGATCCTCGCCGATCCGATCTTCCAGGGCCTCGCCATCTCACTGCTGTTCGGGCTTGCCTCCTCGACGCTGCTGACCGTGCTCGTCATCCCGGCGATCTACATCGTGCTGCGCGACGACGGCCGCAGGCTCCCGCCAAAGCAAGAGCGCGCGCCGGCGCAGCCTTAGTGCGGCAAGTGGAGGCGAGAAAAATGGTGGGTGTACAAGGACTCGAACCTTGGACCCGCTGATTAAGAGTTCTCCGCAAAACGACTAAGTGACTGTCTCGCCGCGCTTTTCATTTTTCAATGCATGCGCGAAGAGGCCCGAAGAGACGCGGATAGCTGCGCGGAATTGTAAAACGCTAACGTCTCGCAGATTTCTCACTGACGGCACTTAGTGTCGGCCCAGATTTTGGAGACCAAGACGCCCGAGCATCTGCGCACTAATCCACTGGATTGCAGAACCGCCGTGCGCCAACCGCAAAGTCCGCCCTACCCCTAACTCCAGACGACTTGGTGCGTCGCAGCGAACGGGTGAGAAGGGCCAGGAACGGACATGACGTAGCGGATCGATGCTTGAATTTAGGCGTTTCGCAGCCAGGGTTGACTATTGCGGTGGATGCGAGTTTGCTTGGCATGTGCGTACGATGCTGAGACAGGCAATGATTGTCGTACTGTTCGCCGCTTCCCTGTGGGGCGGCGAACACGCTGTTGTATTGCACTCCGACGGGATGCAGGGCTGGGCTTCTGTGCCTGGGCGCCAGCTCAGCGATCACTCGGCAGCGAGCCACGATGACATCCGTATCGCAGCGATCCGACACTCGGGCCATCACCACGCTCCGGGACCGATCAAACAGCATTCGGATCATGCCTGTGGTGTTTGCCATGTTCACTGTTGCTCGGCAGCGGCCTTATTGACGTCCGGTCCGGTTATTCCATCCACCGGGGCCAACCAGACCCGGTTCCGCCGCGGGGACCATTTGCTCTCCGGGCAACGCTTCTCACCTCCACTCCGTCCACCTCGCGCCGCGGTCTGAAAAGGAGCGCGCGCTTGCGACATTGCGCGCGCTGCCCGATTGCCAGCAGCGCGACAAGTGCCGTCGATCTCCGAGCATGTGCCTGGAGGTGCCGACTGGCCCGCGAGCCGTAGCCACAGTGCCTTGGCTCACGTCGCGCTGAGAACGACGCTTTTGAAGCATCGGATCAGCTCGAATGAATGCGAATCTCGCGCTCTTGGTTTGCCTGCTCCTTGCCGTCTCACCTGCCCTAGCAGGTCCCGATCACGGTGACGAACATGGCCATAGTGCAGCTCCCAACGTGACTGGACCTGTTGCACCGCGGCTCGAA
>Ga0307426_1000012_pt1 | contig 92736 bp, 80 predicted proteins | sample SalMarWE160340MG_FD_202165 | JGI IMG/M metagenome (GOLD analysis project Ga0307426, IMG submission 202165) | Salt marsh sediment microbial communities from the Plum Island Ecosystem LTER, Massachusetts, United States - WE1603-40 | ecosystem: Environmental > Aquatic > Marine > Intertidal zone >... | reverse complement strand
GGCGCCTCGACGCGACTGGAGCAGCTGCAGTCGACGCTGTTGCAGCTCGCGACCATTTCCTCGCAGAAGGCCCGGGTGGAGCGCACCAAGGGCACGTCCTGCCCCAACAGCTCGCCCGGCGACGGCCCGCGCCGCAAGATGCGCGACGATGACGCCGCCCGCTTCTCGTTCGCCTCCGAGTTCGTCAGGGGGCGCGTCGGCACCGTCAAGGGCGACATGGCCGCGCTCGACGCCCAGCTCGCTCTCATCGTCGCCAACGATCCCGCAACCATCGATCCCAGGACCGGCACGCGCAACGAGTTCATGCGCTCGCTCGGCCGCCAGCTCGACAGGACGGTTGCGGGCTTCAACGCCTTTCGCAGCGATCCGCAGCTGCGCCAGATCCGCACCGACCTCGCCGACCGCGCCGAGCGCACCACCTTCGCCGACGGGCGCGGCGGCTCGATCTCCTGTCCCGACCCGCAGCTGCAGATGGCGCTGCGCGGCGTGGTGCGCGCCATCGATCAGCTGCCGGGTCTGGAGAAGCCTGAGATTGCCGCCGTCGAAGGCTCCGAGGCGACGATTGAGGCCTTCCGGCGCCTGACGGTGACCTTCTTCGGCCTGCTCACGCTGGACCTGCCGCCGTCGGCGGACGAGCTGCGCGCCCTGCAGCAGAAGGCCGTGCGGTCGATCGAGAACCCGGCCAAGCTGAATGCGCTGAACGACGAGGCCGCCGGCCTGTCGAAACGCGACTACATTCCGCTGGGCATCGCCGTCTTTGTCGATCTGTGCCTGCTGCTCGTCTCCATCGGCCGGCCGATGAACCGGTTCGTCGCCACGCGCCAGCGCATGATCGAGGCCGAGCGCGGCCCCGTGTTCCCAATCCTGGCGCGCTTCAACGAGATCCACAATCACGACGAGTCGCGGCGCACGTTCGACGTGTTCCGCGAGGTGATCTTCGAATCGAGCGGCACCTACTACGTGGCCGTGCCGCTCAACACGCCGCGCGAGCATCCCCAGCGCGACCAGCTGCGGCGCGACGCGCAGACGCTCGCCAACCTGTGCTATGCGCTCGAGGGCCAGGGCGTGCTGACCCAGCCCTGGAAAATCGCGCCGGCACTCGTCGCCAAGCGCAAGTTGCGCCGCCAGGACAGCAGGTTCATCGAGTGCTTCCGCGACAAGCACGTTGCCCCGGTGCCGCGCGCCTTGCGGGCGCTCAAGGCGCTGTTCATCTCCGATGGCGGGCAGAACGAGCAGCCCGCCTTCCGCATCTACGCGTTCAAGCGCGGCGCCTGGCCGGAGATGATCCTGGGCGCCGTCATGGGTGCGGCCAGCCGCATCGAGGCAGAGCGCCGCTACGAGCAGGAGACGACGGCGCGGCGCGAGGCGGGCGCAGCGAGGGGCCACGAGCTGCCGGGATTCGAGCCCGAGCCCCGCCCGCGCGACAAGGGACTGCGCGGCGTCTTCAGGCCCCGCACGCCCGGCCGCCGCCAGGCGGCGAACGGCGTCAAGCCTGCTGCGGCTCACGAGGAAGTGGACGTGTCCGGCATCGAGGCCATGCGCAAGGCGCAACGTGCGCGCGCCGCCGCGACGCAAGCCTCCAGCACGCCGAACTTCCGCCAGCGGTTCGGCACCTATGCCAATCATGCCAAGGCCGAGCTCACGACCTGCCCCGAGCTCGACGACGAGGCGCAGACGGACGAGGAACAGCGAGCTCAGAGCGCGGCGGTGGACGGACCGGCCAACAGCAATACCGCGCCCGACGCGACGACGGCCACCGGCGAGACGCCGGCCGACATCGTGGTGCCGTTCCCGGCGGCGCGTCCCGCCCAGGGCCTCGCCGAGCGGCTGACGGCGGCGCTGGCTGCCATCGGCCGGCCGCTCACCTCGCGCGATACCGAGGCCACCATCGGCGTGGAGCTGCGCCGCGAGACGGCGACCCTGCAGGTGCCGGTGAGCCAGGCGGCGCTGCCGCAGGCCCTGTCCGAAGTCACCGCGACCGCGCAGGACGCCGACGCCGACGCACCGCCGCAGCTGGAGATGGCGCTGGCCACGCCCGAGACGTCAAGCGAGAGCGCGCCGGAGCAGCCCCATGCCCTTATCGACCAGACCTTTATCGAGGAGAGACCCGATGCGTCCCAAGGACATGACAACGCCCACTTCGAGCCGCCTCTGGTCTTGCGCAGGATGGTGGACTGACCGCCGCGAGCAAGGGTCACGCGGGGCGCAGCCGCCAATACTGAACGCAACACTTGCTTAACCCAATTGTCACCTTAATGGCGCACAAGATCAACAACTCGGGCGGCTCTTACCGCGATGCCTCCGACCCGAACAACTAAGGGGATTGCGCTCATGCCATTCGATTCCTCCTCCCGAAATATTGGCACGACCATCGGGGAGAAGGTGGCGACGCTCAGGGAGTTCATCGCCCACGAAATGGAGACCCGCTCCCAGCGCGGCCTGCACGCTGCAGAGGCCTGCTATCTCGTCATCGCCCGCACCCCCGACAGCCCCGTCGCGCAAGCGCTGCGCGCGCATGCCGCCAACCTGTCCTCCGCGGGCATCCGCGTGCGCGCCATCTTCAGCGAGGTCGAGCCGGGACGCGAGGCCTCGGCGACGCTGACGGCGCCGTTCGCCATGCCCAGCGAATGCCGGCTTGCGCGCGATCCGCGCCTGCTTGCCGCGCACGAGCAGCTCGTTCTCGCACCCGACTGCGCCTGGATCGGCGACTGCATGCGCCGCGAGCCGTCGAAGCGCGATACCTTCGAGCGTTACGCGCTAAATTGCATGGAAACGGCCGCGCATGCCACGCGCTCGTTCGAGCGGCTCTGGCGCATCGCCGCACCGATCCAAACGCTTGTTCCGCTGTCGGCCGCACTGGCATCGCGCGTGCCCAAGGCCGCGGGCCATGCCACTGCGCGCTCGGAGAGCACGCGCCGCCAGTAGCAGGCGGCACCGCTGCGTTAGAGGCTTTCAAGGGGCCGGCCGATTGCGCCGGCCTCTTCGTTTTTGCGCAAGCGCGAATAAGGCCGCAACGAGCGGGAAGTCTCGATAAGTCTTCCGTTATCGCCGCCGTATGGACATTGGACTCTGTTGGGCTTCACGCCGCATCCCCCCAGCCGGATAATGCGCTTGGATCACTCCGGTCCAATGCTCCAAGGTGGCCATCCATGCGGTATCTCGCGCACGCGCTTTTCGCCCTCCTTCTCGTCTTGCCCTTCGCCCCGGCGACGGCCCAAGAGCAGCCCTTTGCCCATCACGGCCTTGCCAAGGACGCCGAGCGCTACGAGTCCTATCTCAAGGCGAACTGGAAAAGCTCCGAGCGCACCGCAGATGAGTTGCGCGCGGAAGGCGAGCGGCTGCTTGCGGCAGACCCGCGTGCGGCCTCGCGCAGCTTTGCCGGCGCCGTGCTCGCCAACGATCGCGACGTCGACGCCTGGATGGGGCTTGCGCGGGCGCTGCTCGACATAAAGGTCGACCCCGACCGGGGGAGCGAGCGCTACGACCTGCCCGTCAACGCCTCGGGTGCCGCCTACATCGCCTATGAGCGCGCCCAGGAGCCCGCGCAGAAGGCGAGCGCTCTGTCCGTGCTCAGTCAGGCGCTGACGCGGCGCGCCTACTGGCGTCCGGCCATCGATGCCCTGAAGGCGAGCCTGGCGCTCGCCGATGAGCCGCAGGTGCGCGCAGCCTACGAGAAGCTCAAGGCCGAGCACGGCTTCCGCATGACCAACTACGCAACCGAGTCGGAGACGGCCACTCCGCGCCTGTGCCTGCAGTTCTCCGAGCGCCTGGCGCGCGGCGAGGTGGATTTTGCCAAATTCGTCACCGTCGACGGCAAGGACCCGCAAGGCGTCGTGGCCGAGGGCGAGCAGCTGTGCGTCGAGGGCCTGTCGCACGGGAAACGCTACGAGGTGCGCCTGCGCGCCGGCCTGCCCTCCGACGTCGACGAGACCCTGACAAAGACGGTCGAGATCGCCGTCTACGTCCCCGACCGCAAGCCGTTCGTGCGCTTCTCGGGGCGCAACTACGTGCTGCCGAGCCGCGGCCAGCAAGGCATCCCGCTCGTGTCCGTCAATACGTCCAGGGTGGAGGTCGAGGTCTATCGGATCGGCGACCGCAACCTGATGGGCGCGCTCGACAGCGGCGACTTCCAGCGCCAGCTCTCCAGCTACGAGATCAGCACCATCCGGTCGCGCACGGGCGAGCGCGTGTTCTCCGGCACCATGGACGTGGCCGAGAGGCTCAACGAGGAGGTGACGACCGGCCTGCCCGTCACCGACGCGGTCGGCACTTTGCGGCCCGGCGTCTACGTGATGATCGCCAAGCCGACGCAGAGGTCGCGCGAGAGCTATTACCAGGAGGCGACGCAGTGGTTCATCGTCTCCGATCTGGGCCTCACGGCCTTCTCCGGCGACGACGGCGTGCACGCCTTCGTGCGCTCGCTGGCCAATGCCACGCCCACCGCAGACGTCAATGTCAAGCTCGTCGCCCGCAACAACGAGGTGCTCGGCACCGCCAAGTCCGACGCCAAAGGGTACGCCAGGTTCGATGCGGGCCTCTCCCGCGGCGAGGGCGGCCTGCAGCCGGCGCTGCTGGTGGCGGAGACCGACGGCGGGGAGTACGCGTTCCTCGATCTCACCTCGGGCGCCTTCGACCTCACCGACCGCGGCGTCAAGGGACGCGAGGCCCCCGGTCCCATCGACGGCTACGTCTACACCGAGCGCGGCGTCTACCGCCCAGGCGAGGACGTGCACATTGCGGCGCTGGTGCGCGACAAGAACGGCAAGGCTGAAAGCCTGCCCGTCACGCTCATCGTCACGCGCCCGGACGGCGTCGAGCACCGCCGCTTTACGCTCACCGACAAGGGCCTGGGCGGGCGCGAGCTGACGCTGCCGCTCGCTGCTTCCGCCATGACGGGAACCTGGCGCGCCAAGCTGCACACCGATCCGCAGCAGGACCCCATCACGCAGGTCTCGTTCCTGGTGGAGGACTTTGTCCCCGAGCGCCTCGACCTCGAGCTGACGCCGCCCACCGCGGCGCTCGCACCGGAAGAGACACAGGTGATCAAGGCGGCAGGCCGCTACCTCTATGGTCCTCCCGCGGAGAACCTGGCGATCGAAGGCGACATCATCGTCAAGGCGTCGGGCAAAGACGTCGAGGGCTACCCGGGCTACCAGTTCGGCCAGGCCGATGAAAGCGTCGACCCGGTCCGCGCATCGCTCGATGCCACGGCGCGCACGGACGCGGAGGGCAAGGCCGACATCGCCGTCACGCTTCCCGCCATCCCGCACACGGCAAAGCCGCTTCAAGCGCAAGTCATCCTGCGTTTGCGCGAGACGGGCGGGCGCACCATCGAGCGCAGCCTCACCATACCCGTCGACCTGCATGAGCCGCGCATCGGCATAAAGCCGCTGTTTGCGGGCCAGGATCTCGACGACAACCAGGCGGCGGCCTTCGAGGTCGTGCTGCTCAACGGCAAGGGCGAGCGCGCAGCCGCCTCCGATCTCAACTGGCAGCTCGTCCGCCTCGACACCAACTGGCAGTGGTACCGCCGCGACGGCCAGTGGAACTACGAGCCCGTCACGCTCACCCGCAAGGTCGCGGACGGCACGCTCGCCGCGACCGCAACGGGCGAGCCGGCGAAGGTCGAGGCGCGCGTCGGCTACGGCCGCTACCGGCTCGAGGTAACGAGCGCCGAACCGAGCGGCCCGGCCGCCAGCGTCGCCTTCAACGCCGGCTGGTACACCGCCAACAGCAACGCCGACAGCCCGGAGATTCTCGACGTGGCGCTCGACCGCGCCAGCTACAAGCCGGGCGACACCGCCAAAGTGCGCATCGCCGCCAAGCAGGGCGGCAAGGCGCTCATCGCCGTGCTTTCGGGCGGGCTGCTCTCCGTGCAGGAGACGCAGATCGCCGACGGCGGCGGCGAGTCGGAGGTTGCGGTGGGCGAGGACTGGGGTCCGGGCGCCTACGTGACCGCCATGCTCTACCGGCCGATGGACGAGGCCTTGAAGCGCATGCCGAGCCGCGCCATCGGCGTGGCGTGGCTGGGTCTCGATCAGTCGAGCAAGACGCTCGACGTGAGCCTCGATACACCCGACAAGATCAAGTCGGGCACCACGCTCACGATCCCCGTCAAGATCGGCGGGCTAACCTCCGGCGAGGCGGCGCACGTCACGGTCGCCGCCGTCGACCTCGGCATCCTCAACCTGACCCGCTTCAAGACGCCGGCGCCGGAAAGCTGGTTCTACGCCCAGCGGCGCATGGGGCTGGAGATCCGCGACTTCTACGGCCGCCTCATCGATGGCATGCGCGCGGAGCGCGGAACCTTGCGCTCCGGCGGCGACGGCGGATCGGGCCTGGGCATGCAGGGCCGGCCTCCGGTGGAGGAGACGGTCGCGCTGTTCTCCGGCATCGTCAAAGTCGGCGCCGACGGCAACGCCAGGATCGACTTCGACGTGCCCGACTTCAATGGCACCGTGCGCGTCATGGCGGTCGCCTGGAGCGCCGACAAGCTCGGGCATGCCTCCAGCGACGTGATCGTGCGCGACAAGATCGCGCTGACGGCGTCCGCCCCGCGCTTCCTCATCCTCGGCGACGAGGCGCGCCTCGACATCGCCGTGCACAACGTCGAGGGACCGGCCGCCGCCTACAAGCTGGAGGTCGACGACGGAGTTACGACGGTGCACGCCAGCTCGCTCGACCTCGAGGCCGGCGAGCGCCGCTCCGCGCCCGTGACCATAAAGCCCGACGCCGTCGGACCGCTCGCCTACGACATTCGCGTCACCGGGCCGGACGGCATCGACGTCGCGCGTCACCTCACCTTCGAGGTGAAGCCGCCCGCAGGCGACATCAAGCGCACGACGGTCACGGCGCTCAAGTCCGGCGGCGGCTCCATAACGCTCTCCTCCGATCTCGTGCACGACCTGATCCCCGATCTGACCCGCGTCAGCTTGAGCGTCGGGCCGGCCGCCGCCCTCGACGTGCCCGGGCTTCTGACCGCGCTCGACCGCTATCCCTACGGCTGCGCCGAGCAGACGGTGAGCCGCGCGCTGCCGCTGGTCTACGCCAACGCCGTGGCGGCCGAGCTCGGCATCGCGCCCGACACGGAGCTGAAGGCGCGGGTGCAGACAGCAATCGACCACGTGTTCGAGATGCAGGACGGCTCGGGAGCTTTCGGTGCCTGGGGTCCGAGCTACGCCAACATGTGGCTGACGAGCTATGTCACCGACTTCCTCACCCGCGCCAAGGAGCAGGGGTTCACGGTCAACCCGCAGGGCTTCGGCCAGGCGCTCGACCGGCTGCAGAACTACATCGCCTACGCGCAGGATTTCGAGAAGGGCGGCGAGGACCGGGCCTACGCGCTCTACGTGCTCGCGCGCAACGGACGGGCGCCGATCGGCGAGTTGCGCTACTACGCCGACACGCGCCTCGACCGCTTCGCAACGCCGCTGGCGCAGGCCCAGCTCGGCGCGGCGCTGGCCATGATGGGCGACAAGACGCGTGCGGAGTCCGCCTTCGCCACGGCCCTTGCCAGCCTTCGTGCCGGAGCCGACCCGGCCGGAAGCTACGTCTACCGCACCGATTACGGCTCGAGCTTGCGCGACAGCGCCGCGCTCGTCACGCTCGCCACCGAGACGCGCATCTCCACGGTCGAGGCGCCCAAGCTCATCAACGTCATTGCCGAGGCCTACCTCGACCGCACCCACACCTCCACGCAGGAGCAGGCGTGGCTGCTGCTCGCCGCCAACGCGCTGAGCGAGCAGGCGAAGGATGCAAGGCTCGTGGTCAACGGCGCGCCGATCGTCGGCTCGCTGCTGCGCTCGATGACGGCGGAGGCGCTGAGCCAGGCGCCGCTCACCGTCGCCAACGAGGGTGAGGCGCCCGTCGATGCGGTAATCACGGTCATCGGCGCCGCACTGACGCCCGAGCCGCCGGTCGCCAACGGCTTCACGATCGCGCGCAGCTACTACACGCTCGACGGCAAGCCGGTCGACCTTTCGAGTGCGACCGGAGGCGACAGCGAGGTCAAGCAGAACGATCGCTTCATCGCCGTCGTCAAAATCGAGTCGCCCGATCCCGGCGGACGCGTGCTGCTGGTCGACCGTCTGCCCGCGGGCTTCGAGATCGAGAACCCGCGCCTCGTCGACAGCGGCGACGTCAAGGCGCTCTCCTGGCTCAATGCGACGGCGCGGCCCGAGCACTCCGAGTTCCGCGACGACCGCTTCGTCGCCGCCTTCAACTTCCCGACCGCCAACACAAACGGCACCGGCAAGGCGCCCGCCGCCTCGGCAACCGTCGCCTACATGGTGCGCGCGGTGACGCCCGGCTCCTACGTGCATCCGGCAGCAACGGTGGAGGACATGTACAGGCCCGAGCGCCACGCGCGCACCGCCGCCGGCCGGCTCACCGTCAAGCCGGCCGAGTGAGGCAGAGCCGATGCGGGCCCGGCTCAAAGCGTTGTTGACTTCCTTGCGCGCGGCCAAGGATCAGGACCGGGGATGCGGCAGAACGATTGCTGCCGGTGATCCCCCGAGCCCCTCCTCCTCCTTGCGGAGGGGGAGGGGAATTAGCCACCGCCGCTTCTGGGGCCGGCGGGTCGGCTTGGCGCTTTGCGCGGTTGCGGTCGCAGCGGGTGGCGGCGCCGTAGCGCTCAACGTCGTCATCGACCGCATGGGCCCGCCCAAGCTCGAGGACGCGCGCGAGGACTCCACCGTCGTCCTCGACCGCAAGGGGCGGCTGTTGCGCGCCTTCACCACCGGAGAAGGGCGCTGGCGACTTCCCCTCGCACCCGACGAGGTCGACCAGCGCTACCTCGCCATGCTCATGGCGTTTGAGGACAAGCGTTTCTACGCCCATCCCGGCGTCGACGTCCGCTCGCTGGCGCGCGCCGCCTGGCAGCTCGCCTGGCACCGGCGCATCATCTCGGGCGGCTCCACGCTCACCATGCAGGTTGCGCGCCTCATCGAGGGACGCCACCAGCGCACGGGCCGGGCCAAGCTGCGCCAGATCCTCGCCTCCCTGCAGCTCGAGCGGCATCTGTCCAAGCAGGAGATCCTCGCGCTCTATCTGCGGCTCGCTCCCTTCGGCGGCAACATAGAGGGCGTGCGCGCTGCCTCGCTCGCCTACTTCGGCAAGGAGCCGCGCCGGCTTTCGATCGGCGAGGCGGCGTTGCTGGTGGCCTTGCCGCAGTCGCCCGAGCACCGCCGGCCCGACCGCAACGCAATCGCCGCGCGCGCAGCCCGCGACCGCGTGCTCGATCGCGTGGCGGATGCCGGCGTGATCACCAGGGCCGAGGCGCGCCGCGCCCGCCTCGAGCCCGTGCCGCACGCCCGCCACGCCTTCCCCAAGCTCGCTCCGCACCTCGCCGAGGCGGAGGTCATGGCGCTGCCCGACGAGCGCGTGCACCGGCTGACCATCGACCGCGACGTGCAATGGACGCTCGAGCGGCTTGCCGAGGAGCAGACCAAGCTGCTGGGCCAGAAGCTTTCGGCTGCGATCCTCGCCGTCGACCACAAGACGGGCGAGGTGATCGCCCACGTCGGCTCGGCCGGCTACCTGAACGATGCGCGCTTCGGCGCCATCGACATGACGGCCGCCATCCGCTCGCCGGGCTCGACGCTCAAACCCTTCATCTACGGCCTGGCGTTCGAGGCGGGCCTGGCCCACCCCGAGACGCTGATCGAGGATCGGGCCGTGCGCTTCGGCACCTACGCGCCCAAGAATTTCGACGACGGCTACCACGGCACCGTGACGATCCGCGAGGCGTTGGCCGAATCGCTCAACATCCCCGCGGTCAAGGTGCTGGCGGCCGTCGGCCCCGGCAAGCTCGCCGGCCGCTTCCGCCGCGTCGGCGTCACCCCGGCTTTTCCCGACGGCACCGCGCCTACGCTCGCCACGGCGCTCGGCGGCGTCGGCCTGACGCTGCATGATCTCGCGACGCTCTATGCAAGCCTGGCCCGCGGCGGCAAGGCGGTCGCGCTGCGCCACCGGCTCGATGCGGGCGGCCCCGACCCCGCAACCCTATTGCTTCACGGGAAACAACCACCGCCGGCCAAGCAGGTGCTGTCGCCCGTCGCCGCCTGGTACGTGACCGACATCCTCAAGGACGCCCCCCCGCCGCTCAACGCCAAGGCCGGGCGGCTCGCCTACAAGACGGGGACCTCGTACGGCTACCGCGATGCCTGGGCCATCGGCTACGACGGCCGGCACACGGTGGCGGTGTGGGTCGGCCGGCCCGACGGTGCCTCGACGCCCGGCCTCGTCGGCCGGCTGGCTGCGGCACCCATACTGTTCGACGCCTTTGCGCGGCTCGCCGATGCGCGCAGCCGCCTGCCCTCAGCGCCCGCCGGCGTCGTGCGCGCCAGCGGATCGCAGCTGCCCCCACCCTTGAAGCGCTTCCGCGAGGGCGGCGAGGAGACGGCGTCGGGCCCATTCCTGGAGCCGCGCGTCCTCATCTCGTTTCCGCCCGACCGAGCCGAGGTGGAGACCGAGGCGGACGCACCCGTCCAGTTCAAGGCGAGCGGCGGCGTGCTGCCGCTGACCTGGCTGGTTAACGGGGCACCCATCCGCTCAGACCCCCGCGCGCGCCAGGTCGTGTGGCAGCCGGAGGGCCCCGGCTTCGTCAAGCTTGCGGTCATCGACGCCACGGGCCGCGTCGATCGCGTGACCGTGCGGCTCAAGTAGCCGACGGCGATGGCGAGGAGCGCCAAGACGGGCTAGTGTGATTCAGATCGAGAAATTCGCTCACAACCTTGCCGCCTGCACTGGCGCATTTCTCGATCATCACACTAGTGTCCTGATTCAGTCAGCCCCCCCGGAGCGAGCCCACGCCAGATGACCGTACGTCCATCCATCCTGGCCGCTCTCCTGGTGATCGCCGGGATCATCGGTGGATGCGGCGAGGACAAAGCCCCCGAGCTGCCGGCGCTCGGCACCATGCTCGATGACACCTCGGTGTCGGGCCTGTCGTCGGGCGCCTACATGGCCGGCCAGTTCCAGATCGCCCATTCGCGCGAGGTTGTCGGCGCGGGCCTCATTGCCGGCGGTCCTTACGGCTGCTCCGAGAGTCTCTACGCCGACGTCATTCCCGGGCCCGGCACCGCGCTGCTCAACCTCACCAAGGCCATCAACGGCTGCATGCTCAATGCCCTGCAGGCGTTCGGCGTGCCCGACCCCGATCAGCTCGCGGAACGAGCGGGCCGTCTTTCCGAGCGCGGGCGCATCGATCCCATCGCCAACGTCAAGAATGACCGCATCTACCTGTTCAGCGGCAAGGACGACCGCACGGTGGTGCCGGCGATCGTCGAGGCGGCGCGCCGCTTCTACGATGCGCTCGGCGTGCCCGACGCGAGCATCGAGTTCGTGAACAGCCTCCCGGCCGGCCACGGGTTCGTCACCGAAGACAAGGGGCGGGCCTGCGACTACACCGGCAAGCCCTACATCATCGACTGCGACTACGACCAGGCCGGCGCCGTCCTCAAGCAGATCTACGGCACGTTGAGCCCGCCCTCCGATGCGGCAGCGGGCGAGTTCGTGGTTTTCGACCAGCGCCCCTTTACCCGCGACTTGTCGAACGACGGCCTGAGCGACCGCGGCATCGTCTACGTTCCCAAATCCTGCCAGGACAACCGCGGCTGCCGCGTGCATATCGCCTACCACGGCTGCGGACAGAACCGCACGTTCGTGGGCGAGTCGTTTGCGCGCGATTCCGGCTTCGCCCGCTGGGCCGACACCAACAAGCTCATCATCCTCTTTCCGCAGACGGCAACCACCCCGCTCAACCCGCAAGGGTGCTGGGACTGGTGGGGCTACACCGGCCCCGACTATCTCACGCGCAACGCCCCGCAGATCGTGGCGGTGCAGCGCATGGCGGAGAGGCTCGCAGGCCCGCCCCCGCCGTCTTGAGGCCGCGTCAACGCGGCACATGCCTCACACCGTCAACGTGATTTGTTGCCGCCATTTTGCTCGCTTATGTTGCGATCAAGCTCGGCGCCTAGCGTTTTGATCTAGATCAATAAAGAAGAGACGGGGGAAAACGTGCCGCACACCGGCATCCTGACAATCGGCTGGGGTCGCGCCGAGGACGCAGCGCGCGGCAACCGCCCTCTGGAGACGCTCTCGGTCGTAGCGGCCGCCGCCGCCTTGATGGTCTCGGCGGGCGCGTCGGTGCTGGAGCAGAGCGCCGCCTCTAACGGACAATCGCAAGCGTCAAGCCGCGGCGCGCCGCCGTCCGCGGCGACGCTTCCCGCCAACGAGACCATGGTGGGCGCCTACACCGGCATGCCCTACACCTATCCGAGCAAGGTCAGGATCGGGAAGGAAGGCACCGACAGCTTCACCATCGACCCGGTGCACTGGTACACCGACCCGTTCCACAACCCGATCTACTACGGCGCGCGCGCGTACCGGTGGTTCGCCGGCGGCACGACCGGCGCCATGGTCGACTTTATTCATTCCAAGGCGATGGCGCGCCGCGACGAGCAGGCCGCGTTCTCCGGCCAGATCGAGGGCAAGCCGGTGCCTGAGCGCGGGCCCGTCTCCGATGTCGTCAGGAAGCTCGAGTTCTCGCACGGGCACAACATGCTGCTGTTCAACGGGCTCTTGCGCCTTCCCGGCATCGGCACGCGCTTGAGCCCCTACGTCGGCGCCGGCGGCGGCGTGCTGCTGCCGCACACCGAGGTGCAGATCGCTGGAAGCAGCCAGCCGCGCACCTACGAGTACAACTACGCCGGCCCCGCCGCGCAGGCGCTCGCCGGCCTGGAGTTCCGCCTGCCGCGCCTATCGTTTTTCGTCGAGTACAAGTTCACCTACGGCGACTACGAGGCGCCGCTGTCGCAGATGAACGGAAGCTGGCTGTTTTTGGACATCTGGCGCCAGATCTCGCGCTGGCTCAACGGCGAGGAGCCGCCCGGCGGGCACGTCACCACGCAGATCGTGAGCCATCAGGTCGTCGGCGGACTGGCCGTGCGCTTCGCCGCGCGCCCGGCGGCGCCTTGAGCATATCCACGTCTCTCCCCCTCACCCGGTTTGCCATGTGAAACGAGCTTCCGGGTGAGGGGGTAATACGGGAGCGATCAGCGAAAGACGCCGCATCAGAACCGGCGCAGGAGGCGCTCGAAGTAGTCGAGCTCGAGCGGCGGCCGCGAAGGCTGGGCCAGGCGGCGGCGCAGCTCCTCCAGGATCGCGCGCGCGCGCTGGATGTCGATCTCGTCGGGCACCTTGACGGAGTTGCCGGAGTCGGGGCCCTGGAAGCGCTGCGGGCGTCCCAGCGGGTCGCGCTGCATGTCGCCGTTCTGTCCGAAGCGCGATGCGCCGCCCTTCTGCATGTCCTCGGCCATGCGCTTGGCGCCCTGGCGCATCTGGTCGAGCGCGCGTGACTGATCGCCCAGCGCCGAGTTCATGTCGCCGTCCTCGAGCGCACGCTCGGCGTTCTCCATGGCCTCGCGCGCACCGTCCAGCTCGGGCGCGTTGGCGCCGAGCTCATCAAGGCTGCGACGCAGGCGCTCCAGCTCCTCTCTGAGCTGGCGCTGCTGCTGGCTCAGGCCCTGGCCGGCCTGATCGCCGGTGCCGCCCCGGCCCTGCTGCCCGGCCTGCCCGCCCTGGCCCTGGCTGCCTTGCCGGCCGCGCTGACCCCGGCCCTCGCGCTCGCCGCGGCCGCCGGGCATGGCGCCGCCGGGCGGACGCTGCCCCTGCTGGCGCTCCGCCTGGTAGGTCTCGTCCATCAGGCGCTGCTGCTGGCCGGCGAGGTTGCCCAGCTCGTCGAGCTTCTTCATCATCATCTGGCCGCGCTGCGCATCCTTCTGCGACATCTGCCCGGACTGCAGCCGCTCCAGCATGTCGCGCAGCTCGGCCAGCATTTGCTGGGCCTGCTCGCGCGAGCCGTTGCGCGCCATGTTCTCCAGGTCCTGCATCATGCGGTCGAGATCCTGCTGGCTCAGCATCTGGTTCTGCGAATCGAGACCCTCAGGCGGCATCATCTGGTCTTTGGCGGCGTTCTTGGCGAGCTGCTCCACGTAGCGGCTCAAGGCCTGGCGCAGATCGCGCATCAGCGCCTCGATCTCGGAGTCGGGCGCACCGCGCTCGAGCGCGTCGGCAAGCTTGTCCTGGGCCTCGCGCAGTGCCCGCTCGGCCTCCGACAAGTCGCCGTCCTCGATCCACAGCGCCAGCTCCCACAGCCCGTCGGTGACGCTCTTGAGACCGGCGCGGGATCGGTCGCGCCGCAGGCTGTGGTAGGCGGTGCGCAGGCCGAGATAGACCGATGTGCTGTCGATGAAGCCCTCCGGCTCCAGCGTCAGCGCTTCGAGCGCACGCACCACCTGGTCGCGATAGCGCGGATCCTCCAGAAGCTTGGCGCGCTGCTCCACGACGGCGCGCGCCAGCGCCTTCTTGAAGCGCCGCTTGGGCAGAACCATGCGCATGGGGGCGCTGCGCCCGATGTTGCCGGCGACGTCGCGCGCCTCCAGCGTCAGGATGACCTCGCGGCCGGCGTAAGGATGCGGGCCGAAATCGATGTAGGTCTGCGCCTCCTTGGAGGAGCTGGTCGGCAGGCGCAGCATGAGCTGCGGCGGGCGCTCCAGCGGCGGGCGCGGTCCGGTGAGCACGTTGGTGCGGGCCCAGTCCTTGGACGGATCGGGCGCCTTCTTCTTGGCCTCGGCCTTCTTGAGCTTCGCCTCCGCGGCGACCACGCCGTAGTCGTCCTCCACCGTGTAGGTAAGCTTGAGCGAGCCGCGCCGCGTCTGCTCGGGCGGCTTGGCGAGCGCAATCTTTGGCGCGGTGTCGGGGATCACGTAGAAGACCCAGCTCGCAAGCTGCGAGCCCGACGCCAGCACGCGCACCTCCGCCGACTTCTTGAGCTCCAGGCGCACCTCGGAGATGTTGGTGCTCGTGCGCGCTGACTTGCCCGCCTCGGGCGCCTGCGCCTCCACGTATTGCTTCTCGCTCGCGCCCTCGCTCAGCACGTCGAGGCTGATGTTGCCCAGGCCGCTGCCGCTGGCGCGCACGATGAGCACGCTGTGCTCGGGCACCTGGATGACCTTGTTGGAGGAGATGGACACGGCATTCCCGTGCGAGCCGTCGGCCAGCATGAGCGGCGGGCGGCCGGTGTAGGTCGGCGGCGTGACCCACGCATCGAGCCGCGCCTCGGCCAGCGCCGTCGACGACTTGAAGCGGAAGGCGGAGCGAATGCGGTCGGACGCGCTGTCGCCGACGAGGGCCGCCGCCGCGAACACGCCGAGCAGCAGCAAGGCACGCAGGGCGATCGGGTCGGCGCGGTCGGCTCTGGGGTGGGGATTGCCCACGCGCAGGCGCGACAGGGCGGCGGCAAGACGCGCGCGGTGCGCCCGCCAGATGGCGCTCGTGCGCGGATCATCGGCGTTGGCCGTGATCGTGTCCTCGTAGGAGGACGCGGGGCGGTGGGGGACGCCCGACACCCGCTCGATGCGCCGCACGGCTTCCTCGTGCGTGGGGAAGGGCACGCGGACGGCGTACAGAACGGCGGCGAGGCCGGCGGCGGCAAAGGCGCCGAGCAGCAGGACGTGCAGGGCCTGGGGCAGAAGCGGCCACAGGCCCAGAAGCGAGGCCAGCAGGAACAGCCCGGCCAGACCCAGAATGAGCCAGAGCCGCGGCCACAGCCGCTCAAACAGCAGGGCCCAGCGGCTCGCGGCGACCTTGCGCGCGAACTTGGCATCCAGGGCGGATGGCAGGTCTTTGGTCTCGGCCATGGACTCAACGATAGCTGGAACCGCCCGCGCGGCATAGCAGGCGCGCTGTTAGGCCCCATTAAACTTTCGACAGACGTTCACCATAAGTTGCGGCGGCAATCCGGCACATTCAAGGGGCAATTGGTGGGCTCCCGAGGACTCGAACCTCACGACGCCGCTCCCCTGTTTCAAAGTCGGCCGGGTTACAGCCGGCTGGGGAGAAAGGAGCCCGGTGCGGGCGAGAGGATCTTCATCGAACCCGAACCCGCGCGCAGGGTTGGTGTGGCCGCTCGCGCGCAAACAAAAGTGGTGCTCGCCCTCGGACTCGAACCGAGACTTGACCGGGGTTTAAGCCCGGCGCCTCTGCCGTTGGGCTAGGCGAGCAAATGGCGGACGGTCGAGGAATCGAACCTCGGCACCCTTGCGGGCTCGCCGCCTTAGCAAGGCGGTGCATTGCCACTCTGCCAACCGTCCTAACTTGTCCTGACCGCGCGCGAACCTGAGCATACGAAGTTCAAGCCGTACTTACGGCCCGCAGGGCCCGGGAGTGTCTTGGCGGAGCCAAGCTTCGCTTGGACGCGACCCGGCGCAGGCGCCGCCCATACGGAGCGCCCACAGGCGCGTGAGCTCAAGATGGCGGACACGGAGGGAGTCGAACCCCCAAGGCCTTGCGGCACACACGGTTTTCAAGACCGGCCACCTCGCCAATGGTGTTTGCGTGTCCGTTGCCCGGCCACGATTTGAACGTGGGTCCTGCTCTTATAAGGAGCGCGCTCTGCCATTGAGCTACCGGGCAGGAAGTCGTGGGGAGAAGGGATCGAGGCGCGCACGAGCGCGCAGTCGCTCAGCGTGAGTATCGCGAGCGTAAGCTAAGTCGCAGCTGTATGAGTCGATCCATGCGCGTCTATATGCCGATTGGCGGCAGCGGCGTCAACGGCCGTCTCGGTCGAGCGAGCCTTACGCCAGCCAATCGGGCATCCGGTCCATTCCGATCAGCTCGTCGTATGTCGGCCGCGGGCGCACGACGTGAGCGCTCTCGCCGCTGACGAGCACCTCCGGCACCAGGGCCCGCGTATTGTAGGTCGAGGACATCACCGCCCCGTAGGCGCCGGCCGTCATCACCGCCAGAAGATCTCCCGCCTCGAACGGCGGCAGCTTGCGCTCCAGCGCCAGATAGTCGCCCGTCTCGCACACCGGGCCGACGATGTCCTGAATGACGGGCGGCATCGCGCCCTTCGCCTGGCTCACCGGCCAGATCTCGTGGCGCGCCTCGTAGAGCGTCGGCCGGATGAGGTCGTTCATGGCGGCATCGACGACGGTGAAGGTCTTGTCGACGCCCTCCTTGGAGTAGAGCACGCGCGCTACGAGCACGCCGGCGTTGCCGACGATCATGCGGCCCGGCTCGAGGATGAGCTTCAGTCCCAGACGCCCGAGCGCCTCCTTGACGACGGCGGCATAGTCGGCGGGCGGCGGCGCCACGTCGCCGTCCGAGTTATAGGGCACACCCAGCCCGCCGCCAATGTCGAGATGCTCGATTGCATGCCCATCGCGAATGAGCGCCTCGGCCAGCTCGGCCATGAGGCGGAACGCGTTGCGGAAGGGCGCAAGGTCGGTGATCTGGCTGCCGATGTGCATGTGAATGCCGGTGGCGGCGATGCCGGGCAGCGTGCGCGCCTCGGCATAGAGCCGGGGCGCCTGCACGTACGGGATGCCGAACTTGTTCTCCGCCTTGCCGGTCGCGATCTTGGCGTGCGTCTTCGCATCGACGTCGGGGTTGACGCGCAGGGCGATGCGCGCAGTCTTGCCCAGGCTCGCCGCGACCTCGCTCAGGGCCTCGAGCTCGGGCTCGCTCTCCACGTTGAAGCCGAGGATGTCGTGCTGTAATGCGAACGCCATCTCCGCGCGCGTCTTGCCGACGCCGGCGAAGATGATCCTGTCGGCGGGGACGCCGACGGCCAGCGCGCGGCGTAACTCGCCTTCGGAGACGACGTCCATGCCGGCGCCGAGATTGCCGAGCGTGCGCACCACCGCCTGGTTGGAGTTCGCCTTCATGGCGTAGCAGATGAGCGCGTTCTGGCCCGCGAAGGCCTCGGCCAGCACCTTGTAGTGCCGCGTTATCGTGGCCGTCGCATAGCAATAGAACGGCGTGCCGACCTCGGCGGCGAGCTGGGCGAGGCTCACGTCCTCGGCGTAGAGCACGCCGGCCTTGTAATGGAAGTGATGCATGGCGCCGCTTCTAGAGCCTTTCCAACCAAGTTTGAACGTCGCCAATGCCGGAACGCCGGATTTGAAACCTGATGGTTCCGGCGTCACCGTCGTCTTCGCGGAGACTGGCGTGGATCCCGCCCTTCGGCGGGATGACGTTGAGAGGGAGCCGGTACCGTGCCCACCCGCAACCGTCATCCCGGCGCAGGCCGGGACCCACGCAAGCTTCAGCAAATGCTACGGACTGAGGAGAACTATCCGCTTCAACCCAAGACGGAAAGGCACCAAGCCGTCTTTCTCCCACGGTCAGTGGAGACACGTGCACAATAGATCACGAAAATCTGCAGGAAGGTTGCGCGCTAGCGCAGCAGCGGGTCGAGGATGAAGCCCTCGTGCGGCTTGGGCGGCGCGGCGGAATCGGGCTGGGTGCCCGACGCCTCGGCCGACTTGGCGGTGCCCGTGGCCTTGGCCGAAGGCGGGGGATCGAGCGAGCCGCGCACGCCGCAGGCAGCCAAGCCCAAGCACAGGCCGGCCACGATCAGGCCCGTGCCGATGCTCCTTGGTGTCAACCGTACGAACATGTTCCCGACCGATCTCATACGCGGGCCCCAAAAAAGGGCGAACCATGCACGGCCGAAAGCCCGCTCCCGCCCGTTTCGGGCAGGGTGGGCGCCCCGGCCAACAGGTCCGTTCTAGCCCTTCGCCATGGCCTTTTCCAACCGCTTACGCCAGGCGCGGGCCATTTTGCGCACGTTCTGTGGCGCAGTTCCCCCATAGCTTCTGCGGCTCAAAACCGACTTTTCTGGGCTCAAGACCGAGAAAACGTCCTTGGCGATGCGCGGCTCCACGGCCTGCATGGCGGCCAGGGGGAGCTTTTCCAGGGGCAAATCCTGGGCCTCGGCGGCGGCAACGATGCGCCCCGTCACGTGGTGGGCCTCGCGGAAGGGCATTTTCAGCACGCGGACCAGCCAGTCGGCGAGGTCGGTGGCGGTCGCATAGCCGCTGCCGGCGGCCGCCCGCATGGCTTGGCCGTCGGGCTCCAGGTCGCCGACCATGCCGGTCATGGCCGCGATGGCGAGCTCCAGGCTGTCGAGGGCGTCGAAGGCGACCTCCTTGTCCTCCTGCATGTCCTTGGAGTAGGCGAGCGGCAGTCCCTTCATGACCATCAGCAGGCTCTGGAACGCCCCGGCGATGCGCCCGACCTTTGCGCGCGTCAGCTCGGCGGCGTCGGGGTTGCGCTTCTGCGGCATGATGGAGGAGCCGGTCGAGAAGCTGTCCGACAGGCGCACGAAGCCGAACTGGGGCGTCGCCCAGATGATGATCTCCTCGGCGAAACGCGACAGGTGCATGGCCGTGATCGCCGCCGCGGCCAAGGTCTCCAGCACGAAGTCGCGGTCGGAGACGGCGTCGAGCGAGTTGGCGGCCGGCCGGTCGAAGCCGAGCGCGTCGGCCGTCATGTGGCGGTCGATGGGGAACGAGGTGCCGGCGAGCGCGGCGGCCCCCAGCGGGCACTCGTTGAGCCGCCGGCGCGCATCCCCAAACCGCCCCTTGTCGCGCGCGAGCATCTCCACGTAGGCCAACAGATGGTGGCCGAAGGTGACGGGCTGCGCCGGCTGCAGATGTGTAAAGCCCGGCATGACGGTGGCGGCGTGCGCCTCCGCCTTGTCGACCAGCGCCATCTGCAGACCGGTAAGCGCTTCGTTAATGGCGTCGATGCGCTCGCGCACGTAGAGCCGAAAGTCGGTCGCCACCTGGTCGTTGCGCGAGCGCGCGGTGTGCAGGCGCCCCGCGGCCGTGCCGATGTGCTCCTTTAGACGGCTTTCGACGTTCATGTGCACGTCCTCGAGCGCGCGCTTGTACGTCATTTTGCCGCTCTCGATCTCGGCCAGCACCTCGTCCAGGCCTTTAAGGATCTCGCGCGCATCGGCCTTGGTTATGATGCCCTGGTGAGCCAGCATGGCCGCGTGCGCCTTGGAGGCGCGGATGTCCTGGGGCGCCAGCCGCTTGTCGAAGCCGATGGAGGTGTTTATCTCCTCCATGATCTCGGCGGGCGAGGCCTTGAAACGGCCGCCCCACATCCGGTTTGCAGGCTTGTCGGTCACGGGAACACGCTCCCAAGGCGGGCCGGTCTCGGCGAAAGTAGGCTCATGAGCGAAAAGGCATCGAAGGCGAAGGCCGCAAGCCCGCTTGCCACGTACCTTTTGTTGGCCACGCTGTCGGCGCTGGTGGCCTTCGCGGCGGTATACGTCATGCTGGCCGGCCCTGACAACGAAAGACGCACAGCACCCGACGCTTCCGGTGCCGCGCAAACGGCCAAGCCGGCCTCGAGCGGCGTCAATCCGCTGTCGACCGGGGCCATGACCACCTTCGTCTTCAAGAAGACGCCCGAGGCCCTGCCCGACATCACCTTCCGTAACGGCGAGGGCCAGGAGGTGAGCTTGAAGGACTTGCGCGGCAAGGTGGTGCTCCTGAACCTGTGGGCGACGTGGTGTGCGCCCTGCCGCGAGGAGATGCCGGCATTAGGGCGCCTTGCGGGCGCGCTCGGGTCCGACAAGTTCCAGGTCGTTCCGCTTGCCATCGACAAGGCGGGTCTCGAGGGCGCACGCAAGTTCCTCGATGAGACCGGCGTGAAAAACCTCGCGCTCTTCGCCGACCCCTCGGCGCGCGAGGGCGCCAAGCTCAAGGTGATCGGCATGCCGACGACCATCCTGATCGACGCGCAGGGCCGCGAGATCGGCCGCCTGGTCGGCCCGGCCGCATGGGACAGCCCGGAAGCGAAGCGCCTGATCGAGGCGTTCCTTTAGAATAGGTGCGAGACGATCGCAGCGACGGCCACCACCGCGGCGATGCCGAACAACGTCGCGTTGCGGCGCACGGCCTTCTCCGACCTTTCGACCTGCGCCTGCAGAGCGCTGAGCTCGGCGAGCTTCTTGTCGATCGGCGCGAAAGACTTGAAAGTCAGCCCCACGAAACTGCTCTTGTCGCCCTCGATCGCATCGAGACGGGTCTTGAGGTCCCGAACGCCCCGCTGCAAGTCGGTGATCTTGTAATCCCGGGAGTTCTTCAGGGTCTCCTCGAAGGCCTGGAACCGACGCGTGCGGTTCGCCTCCTCGGAAATCTCGGCAATGGTCGCTTGAGATTTGGCCAGCTCGCGCTCAAGACGGGCGATCGAGGCTTGGACCTTGTCGAACTGAATGGCCGTCTCGGCAACAAAACCGTCGCGGCCGAGCCATGGCCCCTTGGTGACCACGGCAACTTGCTCACTCTGCAACACAACGCAACCTTTCCTACCAACGCTGCTAACGCAACTTTGCCCTCGCGTGCGAAATTCGATTATGGCTAGCGGAGTTTAACGCCGCGTATCCAATTGAAGCGCCGCGCATAATCTCTGCACTTGGATTGACACCCCATCGCGTGCGCGCGACAAGGCGGGCATAGGCCAACCTGAACCGCTAAGGTCCGACGGAATGAGCGCAAACCCCGACATCCCCGAGCTTCAGACCGCGATCGACACCGTGTGGGAGGAGCGCCAGGGCATCAATCCCGGCACCACCGGGGTCATCCGCAACACGGTCGAGACGACGCTCGACCTTCTCGACAAGGGCGCGATCCGAGTCGCGGAGAAGACGGCGGAAGGTTGGACCGTCAACCAGTGGATCAAGAAGGCGGTGCTGCTCTCGTTCCGCCTGAACGACATGAGGGCCGTCTCGGGCGCGCCGGGCGGCGCCAACTGGTGGGACAAGGTGCCGTCGAAATTCGCCGGCATGTCGGATGACGACTTCCGCCGCGCAAGCTTCCGCGCGGTGCCGGGCTCAATCGTGCGCCACTCCGCCTACATCGCACCCAACGTCGTGCTCATGCCGTCGTTCGTGAACCTGGGCGCCTATGTCGACGAGGGCACCATGGTCGACACCTGGGCGACGGTGGGAAGCTGCGCGCAGATCGGCAAGAACTGCCACATCTCGGGCGGCGCCGGCATCGGCGGCGTGCTCGAGCCGTTGCAGGCCGGTCCCGTCATCATCGAGGACAACTGCTTCATCGGTGCGCGCGCCGAGGTTGCCGAGGGCGTCGTCGTCGGCGAAGGCTCGGTGTTGTCGATGGGCGTCTATCTCGGGGCCTCGACCACCATCATCGACCGCGCGAGCGGCGAGAAGCATTTCGGCAAGGTGCCGCCCTACTCGGTCGTCGTCTCGGGCACGCTTCCCGGCAAGCCGCTGCCCGACGGTACGCCCGGCCCCAACCTCTACTGCGCGGTGATCGTCAAGCGCGTGGACGCCAAGACGCGTGCCAAGACCTCCATCAACGAGCTTTTGCGCGAGTGAGTCGTTTGCCAACCTGCGATTTGATGCGATAATTGATTATGTCTAGCTTGCTCGAAAAGGCACTCAGACGCGTGCGCGCCTGGCCCAGATCCCGCCAGGACGACTTGGCGCGTATTGCGCTCGATATGGATGAGCAGGGCAGCACGCCCTACGTCCTGAGTGAGGACGAACGCCGGGTCCTCGAGACCGCTTGGCGCCAGTCGGAGGTGGAGGATTTCGCCTCGGAAGAAGAGGTCAAAGCGGCCTACCGCCGCTTCACTGCGTGATCATCCGCTATACGCGCCGCGCAATCCGCGACCTCGAGGCAATCGCCGACTACAATTGTGACCGAAGAGCCGTGCAACTCTAATTGCGTTGAGCTTCTTTGCGCGGTGATCCCCAAGCGCGTGGACGCCAAGACGCGCGCCAAGACGTCCATCAACGAGCTGTTGCGCGAGTGAGGAACCATCGGCGCGGCTCTCCCGTTAGAACCCCGTTAGGATGGCCTGTCGACGGGAGAGAACGATGGACGTCAAGTCACTATTGATCGGCGCGCTTTTCGTGGCGGTCGCCGCGCTTGGGTATCTGTACTACGAGAGCCAGAAGACCGAGGTCGAGGTCGACATCGGCGCCGGGCAGATCGGACGCTCGGCAGCGTCGCTCCCCGCTCATGCTTGAAGCATGAAACATGCGGTCCGGCGCGCGCGGCTCGAACTGTTGCGCCGCGGTGACCGTCGAGCGCGTGGAGGGCCGGCGTCCCTCAGGGGGGCGCGCCCAGGCGCTCGAGGGCAGCTATTGCATTGTTGGGACCAACCTGGCGATCCGGCCGGTACCGTGGGATGATCCAAATCATTGGCCGACGGATAACCGGGGGACCGACAATGGATAGCAGCACCAAGGAACACTACCTCAAGATCGCGCTCGCCGTATTCGGGGTCATCTTCTTGCTCGTCTACCCGCTGAGCATAATCTGGCCCGCGGGCTGGGTTTGGCACGGCGGAGAGGGCACCTATTATCTGCAGATGATCTGCGGGATTTATGCGGTGCTGGGCGTTTATCTGATCGCCGCGGCGCGGAATCCTGCCGCCTATCGCAGCGTGATCTCGTTCACCGTGTGGTCGAGCGTCGTGCATGCCGCCATCATGGCCGTTCAGGCAATCGGCGATGAGCACGAGACCGGCCATCTGATTGGCGATGTCCCGGCGCTGCTCATCGTCGCGGGCGTGTTGTGGTACCTGTCACCACGCGGGGCTGACGCTGCTGCGTCCGCATGATTCCGATCGCACCCCCGCGGGGTCGCTCCTAAGCGTTCGAGGCCGTCCTTCGCCTCTTGGTTCGATGGAGCGATCGTGAGGGCCGCGCGGAAACCACGGATTGCATCCTCTGTGTCGACCCTCCTTCCAGGACCGTTCGGCGCGCGCCGTCTCATTGGATAACGGGCGGATCAAATCCCGATAATTCCAACAGATACTCGCCAAACTTGCGCAGCGCGCCACCCGGAGACCAACGGCTGACAACATGATAGCGCGGGTCGGAGTACCCCTCGATGAGCCACTCTCCGCCATCGAGCCCCGACGACTCACCGATCTTTGGCAGGGTCCAGAATTGAGCCTCGCCCAGCAGGCCCGTAATCTTGTTCCATTCCTCCACGGTTAGAGTGCGCGAGGTGTGCCGCTGGTTGCAGAATTGACTGGCGTAGAATGCTCGCTTGTCGCCAGACCTGCTCACCGCAATGACGGTCGGGGAACTGAAAAACGTTGGCCTCCACAAGAACCGATAGGCCTCGTCTACTTTCGCGTCCGGCTCCTTCATGTGATTGAGCTTCGGCAATGGTTCCTGACCCAGGACTCGCAGCCAGATTGCCTCTCTACCAAGATTGATCCCCTCCGACTGGCTCAGCCTGAACGTGTCGCGCGGTCTGCAGAACTGCTTGACCACAACGCCGTAGCAACCCTCAAACCACCATTCCAACGTACCTTGCGTGTATTCCTGCTCCTCGCGGACGCCATCGGATGTATGGATTTGCACTGTCTCCTTGGGCTCTGCATCAATGCAAACCTGGTCTGCCTCGGCATGAGCAGCGGCCAGGTTGAAAGCTAGCAATGGGGCGCAGAGCAGCATCCGCGCCAATGCGAAGCGGTTCATGGTTGATCTCCTTTGGCCGAGCCCGGAGCTGTTCCAAAATCAATACTGGTATCGCCCGGCCGATCATACAGGATTGTCTGGTCATGGACCAAGCAGGCGACCACGTTGTGCTCGCAGATGTCGGCGGAGGAATGACTCCCTCGGGCAAAGATGGAGCGAGCATGGAGGCGCGCGCGCCAGGCCCCTTGCTACCGACCGGACGTTGTCCCCGCGCGCACCGCCATTGTTTCTTAGCAAGAGGTGTATAAATTCGGCGCCCATGTACCGCACGCTCAACCCCGACAAGATCATCGAGACGCTGGCGAAGCTCAAGGACCGCATCTCCGAGCGCTTTCCCGGCTCCGGCCTGTCTAAGGTGTGCGGCGAGCTCGTCGGGGTCGCCAAGGACAGCAAGGCGAAGACCGCGGCGGCCGCCCGGCCGAACCTTCTCTTGCGCGCGGGCATCGGACTGGTGCTCCTGCTCGGGCTGACGCTGTTCGGCTATGTCGCCACCATCATCGAGATAAAGCGCGGCGCGGAGAACCTCTACGGCGTGCTGCAGGGCATCGAGGCGGCGGTGAACACGCTGGTGCTGACGGGCGCCGGCATGTTCTTCCTGGCCACGCTCGAATCGCGCTGGAAGCGCAAGCGCGCGCTCGATGAGTTGCATGAGCTGCAATCGATCATCCACGTCGTCGACATGCACCAGCTCACCAAGGATCCGAGCAAGGTCTCGACCGTCGGCCCGCAAACGGCCTCCTCACCCGAGCGCCCCCTCACGCCGTTCGAGCTGACGCGCTATCTCGACTACTGCTCGGAGATGCTGTCGCTGGCGGCCAAGATCGCCGCGCTCTATGCACAGGCGACGCGCGACCCCGTCATCATCGAGTCCACCCGGGGGCTGGAGCAGCTCACCGCCAACCTCTCCAGCAAGATCTGGCAGAAGATCCAGCTGACGCAGGAGATTGGAGGCACCGACGCCCAGAACATGGCGGCGGCGCAGTGAGGCGTGCGATGGCCTACCTTATCCATCTCCTGTTGAGCTTTCACGGCCGTATCAGTCGCAAGTCGTGGTGGCTGGGGTTCGTCATCGTATCCATCGGCAACCTGATCGGTGGGGTGCTGTTCAATCCGCAGTACTTCACCGCGGACGAGATTTCTCCGCCCAACTGGGCAGACACCGGTTGGCAGCTTGCGTGGCTCGTTCCCGCCACGGCGATGACCGTCAAGCGCTTCAACGATCGCGACTGGCCGGGCTGGCTCGGCTATCCTTTCGCGCCAACCGCTGCACTGTTCTACCTGGCGCCGCACTTTCGCTCGGCGATCGCCGCGGAAACGACGGCGCTCCGCATCGTCGTTGCCTGTCTATCCGCGGCGTACATCCTGTTCGCCTTCATCGACAACGGGTTCTTTCGTGGCACCGAGGGTCCCAATCGCTACGGGCCCGATCCCCTGGCAGGAGGCCGGCAACCGGCATGACCAGCGTCTCCGATCCCGTAAGCTTGGCCCAGGCGCTGATCCGCTGCGAAAGCGTGACGCCCAAGGAGGCGGGCGCGCTGACGCTGCTGCAGAACATGCTCGAGGGCGCCGGCTTCGAGTGCCACCGCATGACGTTCTCAGCCGCCGGCACACCGGACGTGGAGAACCTCTATGCGCGCCTCGGCAGCGGCCGGCCCAACCTGTGCTTTGCCGGGCATACCGATGTCGTGCCGCCGGGCGACGAGGCGGCCTGGACCGTGCCGCCGTTTGCCGCCGAGATATGCAACGGCGTGCTTTTCGGGCGCGGCGCGGTCGACATGAAGGGCGCCGTCGCCTGCTTTCTCGCGGCAACGCTGCGTTTTCTTGCAGCAAGCGGCGGCCAGCCGAAGGGCTCGCTCTCCTTTCTCATTACCGGCGACGAGGAAGGGCCCGCGATCAACGGCACGGCCAAAGTGCTCGACTGGCTCAAGGACCGCGGCGAGTTGCTCGACGCCTGCGTTGTCGGCGAGCCGTCGAGCCTTGGGGCCGTCGGCGACGAGATCAAGATCGGCCGGCGCGGCTGCCTCAACGGCGAGATCATCGTCAGGGGCAAACAGGGACACGCCGCCTACCCGCACATCGCCGACAATCCGATCCCCAAGCTCGCCCGTATCATCGACCGACTCGCCGGCTTGAAGCTCGACGAGGGCACCGAGAACTTCCAGCCCTCGCACATTGCCGTCACCGTCGTGTCGGTGCCCAACACGGCCACCAACGTCATTCCCGGCCAGGCGCGCGCCCTGTTCAACGTCCGCTACAACGACGCACACACGCGCGCAGAAGTCGAGGCACGGATCGCCGAGTGCTGCCAGGCGACCGCCAAGGAGACGGGCGCCGACATCTCGCTCGGCTACTCAGGCACGGGCGACGTGTTTCTCACCAAGCCGGGGCCGCTGGTCGAGGCGATGGCGGCGGCGGTGCGCGAGGTGACCGGCCACGCCGCCAGGCTGACGACGACGGGCGGCACGTCGGATGCGCGCTTCATCAAGGACCACTGCCCCGTGGTCGAGTTCGGGCTGGTGAACGCCACCATTCATCAGGTGGACGAGCGCGTGCCGATCGCGGACCTAAAGACCCTGACCAAAATCTACGAGCGCTTCATCGCCGATTTCTTCGCCGCGGCTTGAGGCCGGCCTTGTTGCCACGCCGAAGGGCGACTACGATTTGGGCATTAGGCTCGAACCAAAGTGCGCGCCTCATGCCGCAAGCCTCATTCGATTTGAATTGGCTGAGCAAACACGATGTGCCGCTGCGCCGCTTCGATGCGGGCGAGCGCATCTTCCTTGAGGACGATGCCGCCGACTGCCTCTACGTCTTGCTCTCAGGCACGGTCGACGTCATCACCTTCGGCAACGTCCTGGAAAGAGTGGGCCCCGGCGGCATCTTTGGCGAGATGGGGGTGATCGACGGCGGATCGCGCAGCGCCGCGGCCCTCGCCAGCGAAGCCACGGAGGCCGCCGTCGTAGACAAGGCGACGTTTAACACGCTCGTGCGCGAGGAGCCCGAGTTCGCGCTGCTGATCATGCGCGTTCTAACCCAACGCATCCGCAACGTCGGGCAGGCGCGCGCCTAGGCCTTGACGCCCAGAGCCTGACCGATCTCGCGGCGCGCACGCTTGCCCGAATAGATGACGGCGCCGGCGTGGCCGATGACGCCGATGCCCCATCCAATGAGCGGCCAGACGAACCACAAGTGGTTGGGCGTCGTCAGCAGGTTGATGGCGATGAGCAGGAAGTTCACCGCCACATAGACGATGAGATGGACCGTGAAGCCGACATTTCCGAACAGACGGGTCATAACTACGTTCCTCCGAACAACAGCGAGATTGCAGCAATCTTAATTGCATCTCCAAAACGCTTCAGAGCTGTTCCGCCGGTAGCTCAGCCGCCTTCCGCCGGCGTTCCGAATATGACGATCGCGGCGCACAGCAGCATCAGTAGCGCATATCCCCCTGCATGTGCACGCGCGCCGCGCTTGACGGCGCTCAATGTGGCTACCAGACACTGCAGCGCGTAGTAAAGGGCAAAGCAGCGCGAAGCGAGCGTGATCAGACTGAAGACATCCGTCTCCCACGTGACGATTGCCGAGACGAGGGCGATCCAGGGATAGGCGTAGCGGACCGGTATGCGGCCCTTGGTGATGTCGTTGAGGAGGCCGCCCGCGCCGATGGCGTCGGCAATGGCGGCGCTCGACTGGCTGGCGAGCGCGCCGATGGTGATCATGAGCGGAAGCACCAACGACACCGGCTGCACGATATCGACGATTGCCGCAACGCCGGACTCGTGGCTGTCGGTGCCCATGAGGGGGATCATTAATAGAAAAAACGAAACGTAGATGGCCGCCGACAGAAGCTGTGCCGCCCGCATGGTTTTGATGCGTAGGTCGGCGGGATAGGCGGAGCCGAGAAAGCGCGAGGTCTCAAAGCCCTGCACCAGGATCAAGAGCCCCATCAGGATGGGCAGGTCCGCCATGTCGAAGTGGCCGGCGACGGTGCCGTTTGCCTGGCCGTAGCCGAATAGGCCGAGCGCATCGAACAACGCCAGCGCCACCAACAAACCGGCGATCACGGCAAGCTTGGCCGAGACGGCATAGATCTCCAGGCCCTCGACGGCGTGAAAGCCGCGCCACACGCCGACGACGGCAATGGCGAGCAGCACGCCGGTCACGATCAGCTTGGCGAGCTGCGCATCCTCCACGCCGAAGGACTTGAGCAGGAACGTCGCGAACAGCACCAGGTAGTAGGCCACCGAGACGAAGTAGGCGAAGGAGAGCGCCAGGTGGGACAGGCGCTCGGCGGCGGTCACCGGCACGGCGGCGTCCCCGTTCTGAACGAGCGGCTCCACGTGGGCGATGTTGTCGCGGATGGCAGCGCCGATGAGATAGGCGACAAGCAAAAGACCGATCATCGGTATGACCGCCCACTGGCCCACCACGTCGCGCAGGATCGGCACCGAGACGAGAAAGCCCGAGCCGATGATGGAGGCGAGCGGGGTGGCCGTCGCGCGCCAGTAGTCGGACGCAATGAGGCGGGGCCGCACCAGTAGAAGGAGCGTCCCGAAACAGACAAGAACGGTAACGGCCGTGAGCATGACAGTGGTGCCGCACGAGGGCTTGCGCAGGAGCACCCGCTTCCTCGCACCTCAGCGGTCAACGCGCAACGCGGCGGATCGATCCGCGAGCGCTACTCCGTGCGCGGCTCGACGCTTTCGGCGTCGATCGAGTAGCCGGCGTCGGCCAGCCCGGTGAAGGCCGGCTCCGTCCTCATGGTGCCGGTCACGGTGACCGGATCGAACGGGGCGCCGATCTCAAAGCCCTTCTCGGACTTGACGTAGACGATCTGGTTGGCCGGCGGCGGCGGCACGTGGATGCACGCCCCCACGAAGGGAACGAGCAGAAACTCCTTCACCGTAGTCGATTCGAAATCGAGCGGCACCACGTAGCCGCCGATGCGCACCCGCTTGCCGTCGAGCTCGGGGACGACACGCGGCGGCAGGTCGGCACCGGGCTGGCGCCGCTTCATCGACATCCATTCCCCTTCGCGCAGCGGCGGAGGAGGAGGAAGCGGCCCGGCATCATTCGCGGCATCGGCGGAGGGGTCCGGCATGGCGCCAGAGAAGAACGTCTTCGGCTTCCTGGCCGCTGCCGGCTTCGGCGGCGGCATGAGCTCGGCCCACTTGAGCTCGCGCGGCGTGTCGGCGGCCTCGACCGCGCCGGCAAGCGGCAGCGAGGCCATCAGCACCAGAAGCAACGCCACGGCAGCACGATTGATCATGTCAGTCTCCCTTGCTCACGTGCGCACGGTCATGCCGTCCGCCAACGACAGGCGATAGGCGCGCATGGCGGGCAGCAGCCCCGCCACGAACCCCGCGGCGACGATGGCGCCCAGCGTCAGCCACTCGCGCCGCGTGGGCGCATCGATGGCAAGCTGCAGGCCATAGGTGCGGTCGATGTAGGGCTGCATGAGCCCCAAGGCGGCGTACAGCAGCAGAGCGCCGAGAACGACGCCGGCAAGCGTCAACAGGCCGGCCTCGGTCGCGAGCAGTCCCAGGATCGTCACGGGGCGCGCGCCGACCGAGCGCAGGATCGCCATCTCGCGCCGGCGCTCATTGAGCGTGGTCAGCACCATGGTCACCATGCCGAGCAGCGCGGTGGCCACCACCATGGCGGACACGACGGCCAGTGCCGTCTCCGCGGTGCCGACCAAGCCCCACAGCTCCTGCAGCGCCGCGCCGGGGATGATGGCCGAGAGCGGCTCGGCCCGGTACTCGTTGATCAAGCGTTGCAGCTTGAAGGTCGCGAGCTTCGACTTGAGGCCGACGAGCGCCGCCGTTATGGCCTTCGGCGCAAGCTCCATCCTGCGCACCTCGTCCGCAGAAACGCTCTGGCCCGGCTGGGGCATGCCGCTCTGCCAGTCGACGTGGATCGCCTCGATCGCCTCCAGACTTACGTGCACCGTGCGGTCGACGGGCGTCCCGGTCTTGGCGAGGATGCCGGATACGCGGAACGGCTTGTCGGCGTGCTCGACGAAGGACACCGAGCCGAGCCCGTGAGCGACGATGATCGGATCGCCGACCTTGTACCTGAGCGCTTGCGCCACGTCGGCGCCGATCACCGCGTCGAACAGGTCGTGGAACGGCTGGCCCTCGGCGAAGGCGATCTGCTGACCGTGCCGGTACTTGTAGCGCTTGAAATAGTCGAGCGTGGTGCCCATCACGCGGAAGCCGTGATGGCTGTCGCCCAGCGACATGGGAACGATCCAGGCGACCTCGGGCCGCTTGGCGATGTCCTCGTAGCTTTTCCAGGTGATGTTGTTGGTGGCGTTGCCGATGCGGAACACCGAGTAGAGCAGCAGCTGAATGCCGCCGCTGCGCGCGCCGACGATAAGATCGGTGCCGGAGATCGTGTCGGCGAAGCTCTGGCGCGCGCCCGTGCGCACCTTCTCCACGCCCAGCAGCAGCATCACGGAAAAGGCGATGGCCAGCACCGTCAGCGACGCTGTCAGCGCCCGGTTGCGCAGGGATTGCAGGGCGAGGCGGGGAACGATCATGCCGCCACCCTCCGCTCGCCAATGGCGATGTCCTCCAGCCGCAGCACGCGGTCGAAGCGCGCGCCCAGCTGCTCCTCGTGGCTCACCATGATCAGGCTGGAGCCGGCCGCCCCGATCTCGGCGAACAGCAGGTCGAGAAAGGCGTTCTGCCGGTCGCGGTCGAGCGCCGAGGTGGGCTCGTCGGCGACGATCAGCTCCGGAGCCCCGATGAGCGCGCGTGCGGCTGCCACGCGCTGCTGCTGGCCGACGCTCAGGTTGGCCGTGGAGAGACCGTCGAGCTCGGCGGGATCGAGGCCGAGGCTCGACAGCAGGCGCCGGGCCTCGGCTTCGATCGATCCGTTCTGGCCGGCGCGCGCGCGCCGCTTCCTGGCAAAGCTCAACGGGAGCAGCACGTTGTCGAGAATGGAGCCGTACGGCAGCAGGTTGAACATCTGGAAGACGATGCCGAAATGCTCGGCGCGGAAGTGATCGCGCGCGGCACTCGAGAGCCTGGCGGTGTCGGTGCCGAGCATCTCCAGCCGTCCTGCCAACGGCGTGACGATGCCGCACAGAAGGCTCAGAAAAGTCGACTTGCCGGCGCCCGAAGGACCGACAAGCAGCACGCGCTCTTTTGCGCGCAGCGCGAAGTCGTCAATCGCCAGCGAGAAGGCGCGCGCGCCGCGCCAGCGGAACCGCACGCCCGACATTCGCACGATGTCGGGCGTGACCGTCTGGGTTGCAGGACGCTGCATCACATCATGCCGCCGAGGTCGAGCTCGGGCTTGTCGCGGCTTACCTCGTACTTGCTCTGCGCCTTCGCCGTGACGACGTTGACGGTCAGCTCCTGGGCGCCGGAGAACGCCTTGAAGTAGTCGAACGTGATCGCCGCGAGGTTGGCAGGCTTCTGGCAGCTCAGCGCATACGTCACGTGGAACGCGTTGTGGCCCTCGTGCTCGTCGTCGTCGTGATCAGCATCGGCGTGATGGTCGTCATGATCCTCGGCCTTGGCGTGATCGTCGTGGTCGCCGTCCTCGTGCTCGTGCTCGACCTCGACCTCCACCTTGGCCTCTTTCACAACGCAGCCCGCCGAGGCCGGCAGCTTGAACAGGGCCAGCGGCTCGCTGAGCTCGGCCTTGGCCTTGGCGAGCGCCGCCTTCTGCGCCGCGCTCTCGGCCTCGTGCTCGAAGCCGACGATATCCATGCCGGGCACCTCGAGCTCCATCGCCACGGTCTCGCCTTCGACCGCGATGTTGAGGGTGCCGTGGCCGTGCACGTGCGCGCCGAGCTCTCGATGCTCGTCCTCCGCCTGCGAGGCCGTTGCAGCGAGCGACAGGACCGCGAGTGCGGCCAAGGCCGCTGCCAGATTGATGCGCATATCGTTCTCCTAACCGGATCTCTGTTGCGCCAAGCCGTCGCCATGCCAATGGACGATGCCTGGGCGAATGGATTTCTTTGATTTCAGAGGTGTCGGACCGCGAGCCGGGCGGCTGCGCCGCCCCGCGATGCCGAGGCTGCTAGATCAGCACCCGGTGAGGTGGTGCCCGCGCGCGAAAATAGACGGGCGCATCGCCATGCAGGCGTAGCCGGGCGCGCAAGGGCCGCTGTCGCTCGGCAGGATGCGCAGGCAGGGCGAGAAGCGGCGGCGCGTGCAGGACAGCGGCACTCGCCAAGCTGGTCGACCAGCAAATGGGGCAGTTGGAACCGTCGTTGTGGTGCGCCGGTGCAGGACAGGGGCTCTCGGTGCCCGGCCGGCACATACCGTAGGTAATCGCCCGTTGTGCCAGGTCGCTTACGGCTGCGGCGCCATAGGCGTGCGAGTGCGCGTGGGCAAACGCCAGCGCCACCTGCAGCGCAAGGGCGAGCAGCGCAAAATAGCCGAGCCTGGAGCGACGTCTGAAGACCCGCATGCTCTTTCCGGTCGAATGCGACGACGATAGCCCAAGAAATGGGGCAAGCGAAAGACGCAGGCCCGCCCCACGCACCGGCGGCTCGGATCTTACTGCAAAGCCTTAACGAAACCAGCGACCTTTTCGCGCCAGGCGCCTGACTTGAGCTCGCGCTCCGACACGATCAGCGTCGCGGCGGGCATCTTGCCGCACAAGTCCGCCACCTGGCGCAGGGCCTGCTCACCGGAGGCACCGCCCTGGGTGCAGAAGAGCGCGATGCGCGCGAGCTTCGAGCCCTGCTGCGCAATGTAGGCGCGCAGCGGCGAGGACATGCGCCCGGCCCACACCGGCGTGCCCAGCACGATCAGGTCGTATGCCGAGGGGTTCATCTCGACGTGCCTTATGGGCACCGTCTTGCTGCGAAAGACCTCCCAGGCGGAGCGGAAATACGCGACCCAGCCCGAGCGCGGATGCACCTCGCGGATCTGCTCGACGTCGGCGCCGAGCTCGGCGGCGACCGCCTCGGCGATCTCCCGGGTATGTCCCGTCCACGAGAAATAGGCGACGAGAGTTTTGCTCATGGCCGGCAAGATCGCAGGTCCCGTCGCGTTTGTGCTTGATCCGCGTCAATAATGATATGAAGGGCTGCCGGCTTGCGAGGGCCGCAGCCGACAACGACAAGAGCCGACAGGAAGGGATGCACTCAGGATGAGCAGACTTTACGGGGACAAGCATCGCGCGCTGCAGGACCGCTTCCAGTCGCGGGCGATGGCGGATCGCATCGAGCAGATCGCCCTCAAGACAGAGATCGGCGAGGAGGAGCGAGGCTTCATCGAGAGCCGCGACTTCTTCTTCCTTTCCACCGTCAACGAGGCGGGACAGCCGACCGTCTCCTATAAGGGCGGGAACGCCGGCTTCGTGAAAATCGTCGACGCCAACACGATCATGTTTCCCAACTACGACGGCAACGGCATGTACCTGTCCATGGGCAACATCAACGCAAGCCCGCAGGTCGGCCTTCTGTTCATTGATTTCGAGCGGCCGTTTCGCCTGCGCGCCCAAGGCAACGCGACGCTGTCCGACGCGCCCGAATTGCTGGCGCACTACAAGGAAGCCGAGCTCGTGGTGCGCGTCACCCTTTCGGAGCTGTGGATGAACTGTCCCCGCTACATCCATCGCTACAAGAAAGTGAAAACGTCGCGCTACGTCCCGCAGGACGATGCGCCGACGCCGGTCTGCGAATGGAAGCGCGTTGACGCCGTGCAGGACGTGCTGCGCGAGGGCGAGCGCGAGCAGGTGGCGAACGCCGGCGGCGTGATACCCACCGAGGATTGGCTCGCGCGGGTGCAGGCCGGCGACGAGAGCGCCTGAGCGAAAAGCGCCGCCGAGGAGGTGTCGGCGGCGCCAGCCTTCTCGCCTCTTTGCGAGGCGTCTCCTTGCGCGTTATGCCGTCTCGCGAAGCAGGTGTGGGGTGAGCAGCGCGTCGACGACGTAGGCTTTGACGCCCGTCCCCAGGCGCTGCAGGCTGATCTCGGTGCCGTTCGCGAAACGCACGCCGTCCTGGAACAGCGCGGTCTCGAGCCTGGCAAACGTTACGGGCTCGCTCGCCCGCACGTCCAGGGCCTCTTGCACCGCTTGCGGAATGTCATCGAGGTTCAGCTTCGTGTCGTAGGCCAAGCAAATGGCCGTCACCGAATCGCCGGGGGCGATGAACCCAACCGTGCCGCTCGGAAACCGGTGCGTCGTGTAGTGCTCACCCTGCCGCGCGGGGCGGCTGCGATAGGCTTCCAACGAATAGTCACACATGGTTCCGTCCTCGCTAACTAGCTCGCTAACTAACGGACTCCCTTGACCAATTCTCTGCCTGGGAGGTTATGCAACTGTGAACCTGACGGCTTGTTTGATCAACCACCAAGAGCGCGTACCTCAGGCTTCGGTTATGCAGTGGGCGCCGGGCTGCATTTGCGCGCGAGCCCTTCGCTAAGACCACGATGGTAGATTGCGCGCATGATCCGCTTCCGCCGCCTCTTTGAGCTCACCTCCGATACCGAACGGCGCCGCTTCGCGGAGGCCGGCGAGCTGTTCCGCGCGGCGTTTCCCTACGAGGCCGATGCCATCGATCGCATCGCGCACATGCTGCTCAACCGCCAATCGATCGGCTTCGATCCCATCTTCCTGCTCTCCACCGACGCGCGCGACCGCATCACGGGTCTCGCCTTCGTCTACTATTTCTCAGACCTCGACTACGGCTATCTGCAGTACATCGCCAGCGACCCGCGGAAGCCGGCGCGCGGCATCGGCGTGGCGCTCTACGAGGCGCTGAGAGAGCTGCTGGCGGCGCGAGGCGCGCGTGGCCTTTTTCTCGACGTTCCGCCAACGGAAGCGGGAAAGCTCAAGGACCCATCGCGGCTCACGGTCAACCGCCGGCGCATGAAGTTCTACGCCCGCTACGACGTGCGCAAGGTCATCGGCACGCTGTGGGACGTAGAGGCGAACCCGCGCAACGAGGGCTACCTGACGACGCTGCTCTACGACCCCTTGGGGCGCCGGCCGCATCTCCAGCAGCGCGACGCGCGCCGCGTGGTGCGCAACATTCTGGTTGAGCAGTACGCCTTCGAGGCGAACGACCCGTTCGTTCAGCGCATCGTGCGCTCGTTCGCCGACCAGCCGGTGAAGCTCGAAGCTCTGACCACGCAGCCCGAGCGCGCCTCCCCGACCAGGGGCAAGTACGTGCTGCCCATCAAGATGGTCGTGGTCGAGCGGCACACCATCCATCACCTGCGCGAGAAGGGCTACGTGGAGCGGCCCGTGCGGGTCACCGCCATCCTCAAGGGGCTGGAAGGGCTGCCCATCGAGCGCGTCCCCACACGCCACTACGGCGAGGAGAACCTGACGGCGGTGCACACGCCGGCCCTCGTCAACTACCTCAAGGCCATGGGGCAGCGCCTCGACGCCAAGGCCATCATCTACCCGGAGGTGTTCCCCATCCGGCGTCCCGACCGCGTCCCGCGCGCATTGGAGGACCGCGCCGGCTACTTCTGCGCCGACACGTTCACGCCGCTGACCCAGAACACGTTCATCGCCGCGCGCGACGCAGCCAACGTCGCGCTCACTGCGGCAAGCCTCGTCCTCAAGGGCGAGCGCTTCGTCTACGCGCTGTGCCGCCCGCCCGGCCATCACGCCGAGCGGCGCATCTACGGCGGCTTTTGCTTCTTCAACAACTCAGCCATCGCGGCCCACTATCTGTCGCGCCAGGGCAAGGTGGCCCTGCTCGACATCGACTACCATCACGGCAACGGCGCCCAGGACATCTTCTATGCCCGCACCGACGTGCTGACCGTGTCGATCCACGGGCACCCCAGCCACGCCTATCCGAATTTCTCCGGCTACAGCGACGAGCGCGGCGAAGGCCTGGGGCTGGGGTTCAACCGCAACTATCCGCTCGAGCCGCCGGTCGACGACGAGCGCTACATGGGCGTTCTGGAGAAGGCGCTGACCAACGTGCGCGTGTTCGCCCCGCGCTATCTCGTTTTGTCGCTCGGTTTCGACATCATGGGCGGCGACCCCACCGGCTCGTTCGCACTGACCGCACAGGGCCTGCGGCGCATCGGGCTGCGCATCGGGCGGCTGGGTCTGCCGACCCTCATCGTGCAGGAAGGCGGCTACTCGATCGGCAATCTGCGCTCAGGCTCGCACGCCTTCTTCGTCGGGCTGGAGAGCGCCTGGCACGGCTGAGCGCTCAGCCGGGCGTGAGCGGCCACACGAGGGCGATCAGCGGCACGGCGACGATCGTGACGATGATCGACAGCGGCACGCCCAGGCGCGCATAGTCGCTGAAGCGGTAGCCGCCGGGGCCCAGCACCAGCACGTTCGATTGGTGCCCGAACGGAGTGAGGAACTCGCACGAGGCCGCGACCGCGACCGCCATCAGGAAGGGATCGACACTCAAGCCGAGCTTCATGGCGAAGCCGGCCGCGATCGGTCCCATGAGCAGCACGGTCGCCGCGTTGTTGATCACCGGCGTGATCATCAGGGTCGCCACGAAAATGAACCCGAGCAGCGCCACCGGCGCCAAGCCCGCTCCGGCCATGGCAATGCCCGACGCAATCTCCTCCGTCAGCCCCGTCGTTTTCATCGCCTCGGTGACGGGGATGAGCGCCGCCATCAACACGATGATCGAGCCGTCGATCGCCTCGTAGATATCGGAGAGCCGTATGACCTGGAACACCGCGAGCGTCACCACGGCGAGGAGAAAGGCGACCGCCACCGGCAGGATGCCGGTCGCCGTCAGCGCCACCGCGCCGACCATGACGCCGACGGGCAGCGCCACCTTGGTCGGGCGCCCCAGATCGACCTTTCTTTCCGCCAGCGGCAGCGCGCCGAGCTCGCGCAACCGCACCGGCATCTGCTCCAGGTCGCCTTGCAGCACCACGACGTCGCCTTCGCGGAAGCGCTGGCGCGCAAGCCGGGTGGTGGTGCGGCGCCCCTGCCGGCTCAGCGCCAGCAGGTTGACGCCGTAGTCCCGCAGCCGCATGCCGATCGGGGAGCGCCCGATGAGAGGAGAGCCGCGGGTTACGACCGCCTCGACGATGCCGACGTCCTCGGAGCGAATGTGCGAGGGATCGAGATCCTCGTTGCTGACGAGCTCCAGCTTCGACTCGTCGACGACGCGCTTGAGGATGGTCGAATCGGCCTCCAGAAGCAGGACATCGTCCTCGCGCAGCTTGGCCCAGCCGGCAGGCGCCATGCGGCGGTCGTTGCCGCGGATGATCGACAGCACCGTGATCTCGTCGTCGCCCTTCTTCTCCAGATCGCGCACGGTCTTGCCGACGAGGCCGGAGTCGGCGGTGACGCGCGCCTCGGTGAGGTAGTCCTCGATGCGGAAGCGGCTCTCGGGCGGCGGCGTGCCGCGCCGGTCCGGGGGCAAGAGCCGCCAGGCGAACGTCAGGTAGGCGAGCCCGACGAGCGCCACGCAGACGCCGACCGGCGTGAAGTCGAACATGGAGAACGGCTCGCCGGTGATGTCCTGGCGCACCGAGGAGATGAGCAGGTTGGGCGGGGTGCCGATCAGCGTCATGAGGCCGCCCAGCAGCGAGCCGAACGACAGCGGCATCAGCAGCGTGGCGGGCGAGCGGCCGGTCTTCTCCGCCGAGTAGATCGCGACCGGCATGAGCACGGCGAGCGCACCGACGTTGTTCATGAAGCCCGACAGCAGGGTCACGAGACCGACCAGCACGAATACCTGCAGGTTGGGCCGCTGCAGGATCGGCTCCATGTGGCGCACGAGCCGCTGCAGGACGCCGGAGGAGCGGATCGAGCCGCTCAAGATCAGCACCAGCGCCACCGTGATCACGGCGGGATCGCTGAAGCCGGTGAAAGCCTGCGTCGGCTCGATGAGACCCAGAAGTATCGTGGCGACGAGGGCCAGAGCGGCGACCACATCGTGACGCCAGCGCCCCCAGATGAAGAGGCCGAGCGTGCACACGAGCACGGCGATCAGCGAGATTTGAGCGATGGTCATGTTATGCCAGGGTGAGAGCGGCTCTGGGAGGCAACGCCGCCCCAAACGGCAGGGATATGGTTGGGGTTCCGTTGTGCGGCGAAATTGAAACCGCGGGCACCGGTCAGGTCAAGGACCGGACGACGCCCTTCAGGGGAGAACGGCCCTGGGATAGAGTTCCCCCATGAACGTAGCACACCGAAAACGCATGACGGCCGAGGAGTTTGTCCACTGGGCTATGCGCCAGGAGACGGGCCGGTATGAGCTCGTCGACGGCATAGTGGTGCGGATGAATTCTGAGCGTCTCGTTCACGTGCGCGTCAAACACCGGCTCGCCGTCTTACTCGACAAAGCGATTGCGACAACGGCGATTGAAGCGGAAATGATGGCTGACGGCATGGCCGTCCGTGTCAGCGAGTCGACCGTGCACGAGCCCGACGCGCTGGTGCGGTGCGGGCCCCCGCTCGACGACGAGACGATCATTATCACCGATCCCATCGTCGTCTGCGAGGTTCTGAGCCCCAGCACCGGCCCGGTCGATACCGGCACAAAGCTTCTCAACTATTTCAGTATCGCGAGCGTGCAGCACTACCTCGTGGTCGACACCACGAAGCGCACGGTGCTGCACTACAGGCGGGGTCCCGACGGCAGCCCGGCCCTGCAGGCGGTCAGCGCAGGCGAGCTGCACCTCGACCCGCCCGGTCTGACGATCGCAATCGCCGATCTTTTCAGCTGATGGCAAACCGTTGCGGTGTCTGACGTCTGGGTCCGACACCGGGCGCGATGCCGGTTTTCACTTGAAATGCTTCGACAGCTTCAGGCCCTGCGCCTGGTAGTGCGAGGCGAGATCGCTCCCGTAGAGAAATTTCGGCGTCTCGGTCAGCCGCTCGTAGACGAGGCGGCCGATGATCTGGCCGTCCTCCAGGATGAACGGCACCTTGTGCGAGCGCACCTCGAGCACGGCCTTCGAGCCCTCGCCGCCCGCGGCCGCATGGCCGAAACCGGGATCGAAAAAGCCGGCGTAGTGCACGCGGAACTCGCCGACCAGAGGGTTGAACGGCACCATCTCGGCGGCCAGCGTCGGCGGCACGTGCACCGCTTCTTTCGAGGCGAGAATGTAGAACTGGTCCGGATCGAGGATCAGCCGCTTCTTGTCGCGCACATGGATCGGCTCCCAGTAGTCCAGCACCGGACAGCTGCCGACGGCATCGACGTCGACGAGGCCGGTGTGCCGCTTGGCGCGGTAGCCGACGAGTCCGTCCTCATCCCCGGTGAGATCGACGGAGAGCGCGACCTCGTCGACCACGTCCGCCTCGTCGCTGCCGCCGGCGCGAAAGCGGATCTGCGACAGGCGCGAGCCCTTGCGCACGACGACGGGAAAGGTCTGCGGGCAGATCTCGGCGTAGAGCGGTCCCGCATACCCAGCCGAGATCTGATCGAAGGCGGAGACACCGTCGGCGATCACGCGCGTGAATACGTCGAGCCGTCCCGTCGAGCTCTTGGGATTGGTGGCGGCCGAAAGGTCATCGGCCAGGTCCAGGCTTTCCAGTAGCGGCGCCACGTAGACGCAACCGGTCTCCAGCACCGCGCCTTGCGACAGGCTAATGGCATGCATCTGCAGCTGGTCGAGCTTGCCGGTGACCTTCTCGCCGCGGCCCGGAAGGAAGCTCGCGCGCACGCGATAGGCCATTGGGCCGAGGCGCAGATCGAGGCTCGCCGGCTGCAGCTGTTTTTCCAGGATCGGCTCGGCCAGAGCGACCGCGCCGTCCGCGATCAGCGACTCGATCGCCTGCGAGGGCAGAATACCGGCATGCGCCCCTTTCGGCGTGGATTTGGCGGTCTTGACCTGAGGCTTCGTCATGTTCCGCCCGTCTAGAGCAAGCGGGCCTTGACGCCAAGCGCCCTCGCGGAGTAATCCCCCACCACACCCCGTGGTCATTTGGCCGGCCGGCTTGCAGCCACGTTAAACAACTCGCTAAAAGGGCCGCGCGCACCCCCGGTTTCCCATGCGCAGGCTTCTTTGCGAGCGGCGCTGAGGCAGGCCGGGATTTTTGTTGGGCAATGCCCTACAAGGAGCGCGCATGGCGAGCAACGACGACAAAGCAAAAACATCCGCAACCTGGGCGCCCGAGACCCGGCTCGTCCACGGCGGGGTCGAGCGCTCCCAGTTCGGCGAGACGTCCGAGGCGCTGTTTCTGACGCAGGGCTTCGTCTACACCAGTGCCGAGCAGGCCGAGGCGCGCTTCAAGAATGATGACCCCGGCTACCAATACAGCCGCTTCGGCAATCCCACCGTGGCGATGTTCGAGGAGCGCATCCGCCTGCTGGAGGGCGCGGACGAGGCGCGCGCCACCGCGACCGGCATGGCCGCCGTCAACGCCGCGCTTCTCTCCTACCTCAAGGCCGGCGACCACATCGTGTCGGCGCGCGCCCTGTTCGGCGCCTGCCGCTACATCGTGGAGACGCTGTGCCCGCGCTACGGCGTCGCCTCGACCCTGATCGACGGCCGCGACGTCGAGGCTTGGCGCGCAGCCGTGCGGCCCAACACGCGCATGTTCTTTTTCGAGACGCCGGCCAACCCCACGCTCGACCTCGTCGACATCGCCGCGGTCTCGCACATCGCCAAGGAGACCGGCGCGCTCGTGGTGGTCGACAACGTCTTTGCGACGCCCATGATGCAGCGTCCGCTCGAGCACGGCGCCGACGTCGTCGTCTACTCCGCCACCAAGCACATCGACGGGCAGGGCCGCTGTCTCGGCGGCGCCGTTCTCGGCTCAACCGACTACGTGACCAACCACCTGCAGGAGTACCTGCGCCAGACCGGGCCCACCATGAGCCCGTTCAATGCGTGGGTCATGCTCAAGGGTCTGGAGACGATGCCGGTGCGGGTCAACGCGCAGACGGCAACCGCGGCGAGCGTGGCGGACTATCTCGCCGGCAAGGCCGGCGTCGGGCGCGTCCTCTATTGCGGGCGTCCCGACCACCCGCAGGCCGACATTGCGAGCCGGCAGATGACCGGCGGCGGGCAGATGGTGACCTTCGAGGTCGAGGGCGGCAAGGCCGGCGCCTTCCGCTTCCAGAACGCCTTGCAGCTCATCAAGATCTCCAACAACCTCGGCGACGCCAAGAGCCTCGTGACGCACCCGGCGACGACGACGCACTACAAGATCGGGCCTGCTGCCCGCGCCGAGCTTGACATCACAGACGGCATGCTGCGGCTTTCGGTGGGGCTGGAAGCCTTCGCGGACCTCGCCGCCGACCTGGAGACCGGCCTGGCCGCCGTTCGCCAGGGCGGATAGACCGCGCGCATGCGTCATTGACCCCGGCGGCGGGTCGCATAAAATCCACTTTCGCTCGCGTTGCATCCGTTGGGAGCTTGCCGGCATGTACGAAACTGTCACCCGCGGCATCCGCATCCGCGTCACCCCTCAGTATCTCGACGACCAGTCCTCGCCCGAGGAAAGCGAGTTCCTGTGGGCCTACACCATCGACATCGAGAACGAGGGCACCGAGACGGTGCAGCTGCGTTCGCGCGTGTGGCGCATCACCGACGGCCTCGGGCAAACGGAAGAGGTGCGCGGGCCCGGCGTGGTCGGCGAGACGCCCGTCATCGAGCCGGGCAGCTCCTTCAGCTATACGTCAGGATGCCCGCTGCGGACGCCGTCCGGCATCATGGTCGGCAGCTACCAGATGTCGGATGCCAAGGGACAGCTGTTCGACGTGGAGATTCCCGCCTTCTCGCTCGACAGTCCGTTCGCCCTGCGGAGCGTGAATTAGTGTACGAAATGTTACTCGTGTGATCGAGATCGAGAGCTTCATTCAAGGCGTGGCGCAAGCAACGGCGGATTTCTCCATCATCACACGACTGGTTTACGCCATCCGTGCGAGGTAGACCGGGCCATGCAAGGACCCAGCTACTCCGCCACCGAGCTGCTCGCCCGGCTCGTGCACTTCGACACGACGAGCCACCGCTCGAACATGCCGCTCGTCCGCTTCGTCGAGGACTATCTCGCCCAGCACGGCATTGCCAGCCAGCTGGTGCCGAGCGAGGACGGCGCCAAGGCCAGCCTCTATGCCACCATCGGGCCGGCCGCCATTGCCGGTGTCGCGCTGTCCGGCCACACCGACGTCGTGCCGGTCGAGGGCCAGACCTGGTCGAGCGATCCGTTCGTGCTCGCCGAGCGCAACGGCCGCCTGTTCGGCCGCGGCACAGCCGACATGAAGGGCTTTCTCGCCTGCGTGCTCGCCGCCGTTCCCCGCTACCTGCAACGCAAGCTGGCCGTCCCCATCCACCTTGCCTTTTCCTACGACGAGGAGGTCGGCTGTCTCGGCGTGCGCCCGCTGATCGCCGAGCTCGGCGGCCGCTTCGTCAGACCGCGCGTGGTGATCGTCGGCGAGCCCACGTCCATGAGCGTGGTCGATGCCCACAAAGGACCGGTGCGCTGGCACGTGCACATCACCGGGCGTGCCGCCCATTCGAGCATGGCGCCTTTGGGCGTCAACGCCATCGCCGTCGCCGGCCGGCTGCTCGCGGAGCTGGCGCGCATCGAGCAGGAGCTGATGGCCAAGCCGCGCGACGAGCGCTTCGATCCGCCCTACGCGACCCTGCAGGCGACGCGCATCGACGGCGGGACGGCCACCAACATCGTGCCGGTCTCGTGCCGCCTCGACTTCGACGTGCGCGCGTTGCCCGGAGTCGACATCGCGGCGATCGACCGGCGCCTGCGCGACTTCGCCGCAACAGAATGCCTGCCCGACATGCGCAAGGTCGCGCCGGAAGCGGGCATCGACATCGCCATTGCCAACGAGGTGCCGCCGTTCGCGTCGGGCAGCGCCTCCGAAGCCGTCGAGCTTGCCCTATTTCTTGCCGGCCAGAACGAGACGTACGCGGTCTCCTACGCGACCGAGGCCGGTCTGTTCCAGGCGGCCGGATCGCCCGCCGTCGTCGTCGGCCCCGGCGACATCGCCCAGGCGCACACGGCGGACGAATGGATCGCCGAGGAGCAGATCGACAAGTGCATGGCCTTTCTCGACCGCCTCGGCGAATGGGCCGAGCGCGGCGCGCCGGTGCACTAGCGCTTTGCGCGCCTTCGAGAAGCGCGGCATTTTTCCGGGAACTTTTACCCTCCGTCCGCGCTTCTAGAGCACAAGACATTGCATTCGAAATTAAACGGAGGTCAGCGATGACCGTCGCATACTTGCTTGCCCCCACAGTTGCCGTTCTCACGATGCTAACCGTCGTCCGTGCAGAAGCTGAGAGCGACGACCCGCAACTCGCGTTCAACAACGCCTGCCGCACCTGCCATTCGATGCGCGAGGGCGATCACCGCCTCGGCCCCAGCCTGCACGGCGTCGTCGGCCGCAAGGCCGGCTCGATCGAGGGCTATGCGTTCTCCTCGGCCATGCAAAGCGCCAACATCGTGTGGAACGAGGAGAACCTCGATCAGTTTATCGCCAACCCCGAAAAGGTCGTGCACGGCAACGCCATGAAGCCCTATGGCGGCATCGATTCACCTGAGCAGCGCGCCGAGATCATCGCCTATCTCAAGTCGATCAGCGACGGCTGATGCCGGGGCTCAGTCAAGCTCGTCAGGTGCATATCGGTAGGTCGCGCGGCAGAACTCGCACGTGACCGTGATGCCGCCGTCGGGCTCGCGCATGTCCGCCAGCTCCTCTGCGCCGAAGCTGCGCAGGAAGGCGGCGACGCGCTCGCGCGAGCAACGGCAATAGGCTTCGACCGGTGCCAGCGGCAGGGCTTTGACCCCTTCCTCGTGAAAGAGGCGATAGAGCAGGCGCTCGGGCGGAAGCATCGGATCGAGCAGCTCGTGGTCCTCCACGGTTGCCGCCAGCATGCGGGTGCGCTGCCAATCGTCGTCGTCCTCGCCGATCAGGCTCTCCTCGTCGACCGTGCCCGGCACGCCGCCGTCCCTGGCGAGGTTCTGGACCATCAGGCCACCGGCCCGCCAGCACCACCGGCCCGGCGCACCGTCCTCGCCGGCCACGTAGTGGCGCGCCACGGCAAGGCGCATGAACGAGGGGAGCTGCTCCGATTGGCGGAAATAGGTGAGCGCCGCATCGGCGATGCTGGCACCGTCCAGCGCCACGACACCCTGGTAGCGCTCCATGTCCTCGCCCTGGTCAATGGTAATGGCGAGATGCCCGCTGCCCAACAGCTCGCCCTGATCCATGGCAGCGTCGGCGCCGTCCGCAGGAAAGCGCGTCTTGTCGTAGCGCACATAGCCCCGCACCTGACCGGGAGATTCGAAATTCACCACGAGAAAGTCGAGGACGCCGTCGCTCTTGGTCTGAACGATGAGCTTGCCGTCGAATTTGAGCGCCGTGCCGAGCATCGCCGTCAGCGCCACGGCCTCTCCCAGGGCCTGGGAGACGGGCAACGGCACGTCATGGCGCGATAAGATGGCATCGACCGCCGGCCCGAGCCGCACCAGCCGCCCGATGACACCGGAGCGCACCGTGCGGAAGGGGAGCACGATGTCGTCGGCGAGCGTCTCCGGGAAATCCGGTGCCGTCGGAACCTCGTTCATCTACGCGGCTCCTCCTACCCGGCTCCGAGGCACCAGGCGAGGATCGCCTTCTGCGCATGCAGGCGGTTCTCAGCCTCGTCGAACACCACGGACTGCGGGCCGTCGATGACGTCGGCACTCACCTCGCGTCCGCGATAGGCGGGCAGGCAATGCATGAAAATGGCGCCGCGGGCGGCTTGAGCCATCAATGCGGCGTCGACGCTGAAGGGCGCCAAGATCTTCTTGCGGCGCGCGCCATCGGTATCGCCCATGGACACCCACGTGTCGGTCACCACGCAGTCGGCGCCGCGCACCGCCTTTTTGGCGTCGGCGCCGAGCGAGACCGCGCCCTTCTCGCGCTTGACCCAGTCGATGACCGCGGGGTCGGGGCGCAAGGCGTCCGGACAGGCGACCCTCAACTCGAACCCGAAGCGTGCCGCCGCGTGCATCCACGAGACAGCGACATTGTTGCAGTCGCCGACCCAGGCGATCGTGCGGCCCTTTATCGAGCCCTTGCGCTCCTCGAAGGTCATGATGTCGGCCATCACCTGGCAGGGATGGCTCCTGTCGGTCAGACCGTTGATGACGGGGATCTTGGCGTATTGGGCCAGCTCGACCAGCGTGGCGTGCTCGTTGGCGCGGATCATGATGGCGTCCACGTAGCGTGAGAGCACGCGCGCGGTGTCGGCGATCGACTCGCCGCGACCGAGCTGCAGGTCGGTGTTGTTGAGCGACAGCGACTGGCCGCCGAGCTGACGCATGGCGACGTCGAACGAGATGCGCGTGCGCGTCGACGGCTTCTCGAAGATCATGACCAGGACGGCCGAGCCGATGCCGCGCGGTTTCATTTTGGGCGACACGCGCTTGCCGGCGCGCTTCATCGCGTGCGCCATGTCGACGATGTGGCGCAGCGTTGCGCCGTCGAGCCCGTTGAGATCGACAAAGTGCCGCGGTGGCTTGCTGATTTTCGTCCTAGGGGCCATGGCGCTCCGGCCGGAAACCTTAAGTCAAGCTGTCGGGCTGGCGATGCCGTCGAGGGCGCGCGACAGGCGCTCGGCCGCCTCCGCGATTTCCTCCTCGGCAACGTTGAGCGGCGGCAGCAGGCGCACGACGTTGCCGCTCGCACCGACGACGAGCAGCTTCTCGGCGGCCGCGGCCTTGATGACGTCGCCCACCGGCACCTTGAGCTTGAGGCCGGTGAGCAGGCCCTCGCCGCGCACCTCCTCGATGACGTCGGGATGGCGATCCTTGACCGCGGCGAGCGCTTGCTTGAGCCGCAGCGTCCTCTGGCGCACGCCGTCCAGAAAGCCCGGCTCCAGCACGGCGTCGAGCACGGCGTTGCCGACCGCGGTCGCCAGCGGATTGCCGCCGAAGGTCGAGCCGTGGGCGCCCGCCGTCATGCCTTTGGCCGCCGCCTCGGTGGCAAGCAGCGCGCCAAGCGGAAAGCCTCCGCCGATGCCTTTGGCGACCGCCATCAGATCGGGCGTGATCCCCGCCCACTCGTGGGCGAACAGCTTTCCGGTGCGGCCCATGCCGCATTGCACCTCGTCGAGGATGAGCAGGAGTCCGTGCTTGTCGCACAAGGCCCGCAAGTCCCGCAGAAACGCGAGCGGCGCCACGTTGACCCCGCCTTCCCCCTGGATGGGCTCGATCAGAATGGCGGCGGTCTCAGGACCGATCGCCTGCTCGGTGGCGGCCAGATCCGCAAACGGCACGTGATCGAAGCCCTCGACCGGCGGCCCGAAGCCTTCCAGGTATTTCTCGCTGCCGGCTGCGGCGATGGTCGCGAGCGTGCGCCCGTGGAAGGCGCCCTCGAAGGTGACGAGGCGCCAGCGCTCCGGGCGCCCGCCGACGTGGTGGTAGCGCCGCGCCGCCTTGATGGCAGCCTCGCAGGCTTCCGCCCCGGAATTGCAGAAGAAAACCCGATCGGCGAAGGTCACCCTGGCAAGGCGCTCGGCGAGCCGCTCCTGGCCTGCGACCCGGTAGAGGTTGGAGGTGTGCCAGAGCTTGTGCGCCTGCTCGGTGAGTGCCGCGACGAGGCGGGGATGGGCGTGGCCCAGCACGTTGACCGCCACGCCGGACGCGAAGTCGAGGTAGCGCTCCTGCGTCGGCGTGATGAGCCACGCGCCCTCGCCCCGCTCGAAGACAAGGTCCTGGCGTGCGTAGGTCGCCATCACGGCGGGTGACGGGCCAGATTTCTGGGCTGCGGCCTTGGCCTTGGATTCCGCGGCCGCCAAGGATGCGGACATCGGCGCCCGTCCCTTAAGCAGCGATCATTCGCTGGGAAATCAAAAAAGCCGCCTTCCGCGGCGGCCCTGGAACCCCTGTTGATACGCGTGCGCCCAGCCCCTGTCAACGCGAGCGGGGCAGCGCTCAAGACTTGGCAAAAGTGCTGGCTGCGCCTTGAGAAGCTGGCGCTTGCCGAGTTGCCTGAGTCGCCTTTTCGGCAATTGCGGCAAGATTGCGTGTTGCGAATATACCACCTTTACCGGCCAATGCCCGGGTTGCCATACCACTGATCTTGTAGGCTCAATTCCGCCTGTTGTAGGTTTGCCCTCATCGGGGCACGAAGTCTCGCCGTTGTCGCGAGACGCTTTTCATGAGTAGCCCGGTGCGCATTGGACGGAGCTGTTTGCACGTCCGCGTATAAGTGCGTCTCCAGTCCCAGCGTCATCCCAGTTCAGCGTTCCATACCGGTCAGGCTCGCGGTCTTTCGCGTTGGTCGTCGCATTCTAAGCGCTCGTCCTACGCCCCCGCGCCGTCTCGGCCGAACGTCAATTGTGGTGTGCGCCGGCGACTCGCGCGCGCCCCTGGCTGTTCAGGGAGCGAATTCATGGCTTGGACGGACGAGCGCGTGGAGCTTTTGAAGAGGCTCTGGGCCGAGGGCTTGAGCGCAAGTCAGATAGCCGGGAGGCTGGGCAGCGTCACCCGCAATGCGGTGATCGGCAAAGTCCACCGGCTCGGTCTGTCTGGACGCGCCACGACCTCGCGCATGAAAAGCCATCGCCCGCGGCCGCGCATGGCAGCAAAGCGCATGGCGAAAAGCCGCCATTCGCAGATGGGCAACCCGGCTTTCAGAGCCCTTTATGCCGAACCCGAGGCCTACCACCCGCCGGTGGAGGAGCTCGTGATCCCGCCGAATGAGCGCAAGTACATCCAGACGCTGACCGAGTGCTGCTGCCGCTGGCCCATCGGCGACCCGCAAACCGTGGAGTTCCACTTCTGCGGCAAGAAGAAGGTGCCGGGCCTGCCCTATTGCGAGTTCCACGCGCGCCGGGCCTTCCAGCCGCCGCAGACGCGCCGCCGCGAGCGCGAGGTGGCCGAGCCCGCATTGCTCGCCAAGCAGCCGGACGAGGCACCTGCCGCACGCAAGGAGCCGGCCTGACGCCGCAGCAATCTCTGCAAGGCTGCACCACGTGATCGCAACGGCGCGACGCGCTCGGCATGTGGCGCCGTAGCGCAAGCGCGTTGCGGCGACGGCAGGCCGCGTGGTCTTGCGGAGACAGTGGAAGCGCGTTCAGGCGTCCGTGCGATCGCCGAATACGTAGCCCGCCGAGCGCACGGTGCGGATAGGATCGCGCTCGTTGCCGCGGATCAGCGCCTTGCGCAGGCGTCCGATGTGCACGTCCACGGTGCGCTCGTCGACGAAGGCGTCGCGCCCCCACACGCCGTCGAGCAGCTGCGCGCGCGAAAGAACGCGGCCCGAGCTTTCCATCAGGAACTCGAGCAGGCGGAACTCGGTCGGGCCGAGCCGCACCTGGCGCAGGCCGCGCGTGACCTTGTGGGCTGCGCGGTCGAGCTCGATGTCGCCGATCTTCAGGACCTCGGCCATGCGGTCGGGCGCGGTGCGCCGCAGGATCGCCTTCACGCGGGCCATCAGCTCGGGCAGCGAGAACGGCTTGACGACGTAGTCGTCGGCCCCTGTCGACAGCCCGCGGATGCGGTCGGTCTCCTCGCCGCGCGCGGTCAGCATGATGATCGGCACGTTGCGCGAGTCCGTCTTGGAGCGCAGGCGCCGGCACAGCTCGATGCCCGATACGCCGGGCAGCATCCAATCGAGCACCACGAGGTCGGGCCGCTCCTCCTCAAGCAGGATCAAAGCCTCCTCGCCCGTCTCGGCGTGCGCGACCCGGAAGCCTTCCGACTCAAGGTTATAGCGAAGCATCTCCGCAAGCGGCGCTTCATCCTCGACGATCAGGACCTTGGCGGTCATTCCGATAGCACTGCCTCCTTCTGCGACCCGGCCTCTCAACTGCTCGAGATGAGCGTGGAGCTGGTCTGGTCGTCCTTGGGACGGTCATCGGCGATGTTGAAGCCACGAACGAGGAAGTGCACCGTCTCGGCGATGTTGGTCGTGTGATCCCCGACCCGTTCGATGTTCTTGGCACCGAATAGAAGATGGGTGGAGATGCCGATGTTGCGCGGATCCTCCATCATGTAGGTCAGCAGCTCGCGGAACAGCGAGTTGTACATTGCGTCGATCTGCGCATCATGGCGCCACACCGCCAACGCCTTGTCGGCGTCGCGCTCGGCGTAGGCGTCGAGCACCTCCTTGAGCTGGCTGAGCGCGAGCTCGACCATGTGGCGAATGCCCGACATCAGCGGCTTGGGATGCGACTCATCGGCGATAGCAAGCGAGCGCTTGGCGATGTTCTTGGCAAGGTCGCCGATGCGCTCCAGGTCGGTGGTGATGCGCAGAGCCCCCATGATGTGGCGCAGGTCGTCGGCCATCGGCTGGCGCCGCGCCACCATGGAGATGACCTGCTCCTCGATCTCGCGCTCGAGGTTGTCGATCATGCGGTCCGACAGAACGACCTCCTCGGCAAGGCTCGGGTCGCGCCGTTCCAGCGCCTCCAGCGACTTGCCCAACAGCTGCTCGGCCAGGCCGCCCATCTGCGCGATCTTCTTGTCGAGCAGCGCCAGCTCTTCCTCGTAGGATTTTACGGTGTGCTCGGTCATGGGCTCTCCTTGCGCACGCGATCGGCCAAAGGTGATGGGGAGACGTAGCATCAGCCGAACCGTCCGGTGATGTAGTCTTGTGTGCGCTTGTCCTTGGGGTTGGTGAAGATCTCAGCCGTCGGCCCTTCCTCGACGAGAATGCCGAGATGGAAGAAGGCCGTGCGTTGCGAGACGCGGGCCGCCTGCTGCATCGAGTGCGTCACGATGATGATGCAGTAGTTCTTCTTGAGCTCGTCGATCAGCTCCTCGATCTTGGCCGTGGCAATCGGGTCGAGCGCCGAGCACGGCTCGTCCATGAGGATGAGCTCGGGATTGACGGCGATCGCCCGGGCGATGCACAGGCGCTGCTGCTGGCCGCCCGACAGGCCCGTGCCGGGCTCGTGGATCCGATCCTTCACCTCGCCGAGGAGCCCGGCCTTCTCCAGGCTGGTTATCACGATCTCCTCGAGGTGCGACTTGGAGCGCGCCAGCCCGTGGATGCGAGGACCGTAGGCGATGTTGTCGAAGATCGACTTGGGGAAGGGATTGGGCTTCTGGAAGACCATGCCGACGCGGCCGCGAAGCTCCACGACGTCGAGCTCGGGGTCGTGGATGTCGCGCCCGTCGACCTTGATCTCGCCCGTAACCCGACAGCCCGGTATCGTGTCGTTCATTCTATTCAAGCTGCGCAGGAAGGTGGACTTGCCGCAGCCCGAAGGGCCGATCAGGGACATTACGGAGCGATCGGGAATGTCCAGGTTCACGTCGAACAGCGCCTGCTTGTCCCCGTAGAAGACACAGACATTCCGGCTCGTGACCTTGGACGCGCCGGTGCTTGTGTCGCTCGCGACCTGTCCGGAATCGCCAATGCTCATCTCGAATGGTCTCGACTGCTCATTCATTTCCGGAACTCCTTTTCCGGGGCCTCACTACCATTTGCGCTCTATGCGCTGACGCACATAGACCGCGATGGCGTTCATGGTGACCAAAAAGGCCAACAGGACAAGTATCGCAGCCGAGGTCCGGCTTACGAAGCCGCGTTCCGGACTGTCGGCCCAAGAGAAGATCTGCGTGGGCAGCGCCGTCGCAGGCTGCAGCAGACCCATGTTCTCGATGCTGGGGATGAACGCGTTCATGCCGATGAGCAGCAGCGGTGCCGTTTCGCCGAGCGCCTGCGCGAGACCGATGATGGTGCCCGTCAGGATGCCCGGCATGGCGAGCGGCAGCACGTGATGCATCATCACCTGGTGTTTCGAGGCGCCGACACCGTACGCCGCCTCGCGAATTGAGGGCGGCACGGCTTTGAGCGCGGCTCGGGTGGCAACGATGATGGTCGGCAAGGTCATCAGTGAGAGCACCATGCCGCCGACCAGCGGCGCTGAGCGCGGCAGCCCGAAGATATTGAGGAACACCGCCAGTCCGAGCAGGCCGAACACGACGGAGGGCACCGCCGCGAGATTGTTGATGTTGACCTCGATCAGCTGGCTGAAGCGGTTCTTGGGAGCGAATTCCTCCAGATAGAGCGCCGTCGCGATGCCGACCGGGAAGCTCAGAAGGAAGCACACCAGAAGCGCAAAGAACGAACCCGTCAATGCTCCGGCGAGACCTGCAAGCTCGGGAAACCGGCTGTCGGAGTTGACAAAAAGCTCCCACGTGAAAGGCGACGACAGCACGCCGCGCTCTTTCAGGCTGTCGAACCACTCGAAATCTCTCGCGGACGCGAAGCGCGGATTGCGCATCTTGGCCTCGCCCGTGCGCGCGAGCGAGTCATAGTGGGCCGACAGCGGTACCTTGAACTGGATGGTCTTGCCGACGTCGCCGGGATTGGCAATCACGTGCGCCTTCAATGCCTCGGCCGCATCTTCCGCCAGGAGCTCCTCGTAGGTAAGCGTCAGGGCGTGCGGAAAGAAGGCGCGAAACGCCTCTGCAACCATGCGCTGGTAGTCGCCGGCCTCGAGATTGCCGTCCGGGATGTCGCCCGGATTGACATAAACATCTACGAGCACCGTGCCCTTGCCGGCATCGACATGTATGACGCCGCGCTTCGTCAGTATCTTGAACAAGGCGATCCGGTCGCTCGTGAGCGCATCGATCTCACGCGGGATCACGCCCTTATTGAGCTGATCATAGGGATCGGAGAGAGGCACGTAGATCTTGACCTCCTTGCCGATCTCATCGGGATGCTCGACCACGTAGTCGCGCACCACGTACGGCGCGCCCGAACTCAGGATCTTGCCGAGCTCGCGCTTCTCGCTGGCGCTGGTCACATCGGGGAAATATGCAAAAAACGCGCCGCGCGTCAGCTTGCGGTAGTTCGCTGCACCCGGGTTCGAGCTGTCGATCAGGCTGGGGTCGAGGTAGATGTTCAGCGCAACTTTGGTCGTAGTGAAGGCCACGTATCCCGAGAAAATCAGCGACGCAAACAGCACGCCCAGCAGCAGCACGGCGAGGCCGATGGCGCCGAGCCCGTAGGCCTGCAGCCGCCGATCGGCGGCATACCGGCGCCTCACCCTGCGTTTTGCCGCTGCCGAGCCCCAGTCGTGCGGGCTGGAGAGCTCGCCTCCCTGTGCGGTCGTATCACTCATATTGCTCTCGATATTTCTGCACGATCCGAAGCGCAATGACATTCAACAGCAGCGTGACCAAGAACAACACCAGACCCAACGCGAAGGCGGCCAGCGTCTTGGGATTGTCGAACTCAGTGTCGCCGATCAGAAGCGTAACAATCTGCACCGTCACCGTGGTGACGGGCTCCAAGGGGTTGAGCGTCAGCGAGGCAATGATGCCGGCGGCCATGACGACGATCATGGTCTCGCCGATGGCGCGGCTCGTCGCCAGCAGGACGCCGCCCATGATGCCCGGCAATGCCGCGGGTAGCAGCACCTTGGTGATCGTCTCTCCCTTGGTCGCACCCAGGCCATAGGAGCCGTCGCGCATGGCCTGCGGCACTGCGGCGATGGCGTCATCCGACAGCGATGAGATGAATGGAATGAGCATGATCCCCATCACCGCGCCGGCGGCGAGCGCACTGTTGGGCGCGATGTCGATGCCAATGGCCACACCGAAGTTTCGCATTGCCGGGGCAATGACCAGAACCGCGAAGAAGCCGTAGACCACCGTGGGGATGCCGGCCAGGATCTCCAGCAAAGGCTTGATTACCGCGCGAAACCGGGATGAGGCGTACTCGGTGAGATAGACCGCGGCATACAAGCCGACGGGCGTCGCCACCGCCATGGCGATCAAGGCGATGAGCAGCGTGCCGGTGAATACGGGGATGGCGCCGAAAGCGCCGCCCGCCGTCACCTGCCCCTCGCGGATGGGGATCTGCGGCTCCCAGTTGAGCCCGGTCAGGAACTCGATCAGCGGTACCTTGTCGAAAAAGCGCAGCGACTCATAAAGGAGGGAGACGACGATACCGAGGGTGGTGAGGATCGCGATCAAGGAGCAGGCGATCATCAGCCCGCTCATGATCCACTCGACGTTGTTGCGCGCCCGAAACCGCGGCGAAACGCGCGAGCGCGCGAAAACAATGCCAGCCAGGGCGATGGATATGGCAAGGGCGAACATCGCCCAATTGGCGATGGCGTACCAGCGGTTGTAGCGCTCGGCGGCGGCGACAACCATCGCATCGGGCTCGCCGAAAACGTTGCCCGCCGCAATCGACTTGATCTCGCTGACCAGAAGATCGAGCTGCCCGAGCTCGAGCCCCTCGACGCGCTCAGGGGGAAGACTTCCCACCAGCAGCCAGTCGATCACGGGGCCCTGAAACAGCAGCCACAAGAGCACCAGAAGAAAGGAGGGGATGCCGACCCAGGCCGCGACGAACCATCCGTGATAGCCCGCCAGCGAGTGCATCTTGACCTCGTTGGAGGTGCCGACGAAGGCAGCTCTCCGACGACCCAGCATGAAGCCGGTGATGATGAGCAGCATCAAGATGAGAAAGAGAGAACTCAGCATGGCCAGAACGCCTCCCGCTTGCGGCGCTCAACACTTTCGCAGCAACCGTCCACGCAATCCCCCTTGGGTGGATGCCATCCCGTTATTAGACCAGCTGTTGCACCGACCATAGCCCCGAGGGGCCCAAGAACCGAAAAAGAGCCGGACCCGATCGCTCGGGTCCGGTCTTGTTGTCTCAAGCGTACGGCTCAGCTGCCGGGCGCCGTCATCGGCGCGCCCTTGAGGGCCGCTTCCTGCGACTTCTTGAGTGCATCGGCATCAAGAACGACGAGGCCGCGCTCGGACAGATAGCCGCCCTCGCCCATGGCGCCGTCGCTGACGTACTCCTTGATGAAGTCTTCCATACCCTTGATCACCTTGCGGTGCGGGTTCTTGACGTAGATGAACAGCGGACGCGAGATGGCGTAGTCGCCAGAAGCGATGGTCTCCATCGAGGGGTCGACACCGGCGATGGACAGCGCCTGCAGCTTATCCTGGTTCTCGAACAGGAACGAGTAGCCGAAGATACCGACGGCATTCGCATCGGCGTCGAGGCGCTGAACGATCAGATTGTCGTTCTCGCCAGCCTCGATGAAGGGGCCGTCGGTGCGCATGGCCGTGCACTCGGCCTTATACAGCTTCTTGAAGCCCTTCTTGTCGTCCTTCATCTCTTCGGCCTTCGCCTTCCAGAACGGCAGCTCGCCCTTCTTGCAGACGTGATGGAACACCAGCTCCACGAAAGCGTCGCGCGTGCCGGACGTCGGGGGCGGGCCGTAAGCGATGATAGGGATATCGGGCAGCGAAGGATCGATGTCCGACCACTTCTTGTTAGGGTTGGCGACGAGCTTGCCGTCAACCGGAACCTTGGCTGCGAGAGCAAGGTAAAGCTGCGGCTTCGTCACATTGATCTTCTTGCCCTTGCGCGAGTTGGCAACCGAAAGGCCGTCGTAGCCGAGCAGGACCTCGGTCACGTCGGTGACGCCGTTCGACGAGCAAAGCTCCCACTCCGACTTCTTCATTGCGCGCGAGGCGCCGGTGATGTCGGGGTGCTCCTCGCCGATGCCCTGGCAGAAGATCTTCATGCCGCCGCCGGTGCCGGTCGACTCCACTGTCGGCGCCGTACCACCCTTCTTGGCGAACTCTTCGGCAACGGCCTGCGTGTACGGAAACACTGTCGAAGAGCCAACGATCTTGATCTCACGCGCCGACGCCGTGCCGGCAAACGCAATCGAGCCGACGACGGCCGCCGCCGCCGTGTAGGCGATGAACTTTGTGCTCACACTGATCTCCTGATCCTGGAGGTGAAAACGGGGACCGTGCTGGTGGATCTTAAAAGCGGACCTCGTGTCCCCGCCCGGCGCCCCTCGCGCCGACGGCACCTTGATAGACCACCCCAGCGATACTTTCGTGACAGGTTAATTTGCTGAAAACACATGGATAATCAAAAAAACGACGACGAACGCAACGAATGTGCTAGCCGCCCGGCCCAAGCTCCCCAAAGCACACTGTGAACGTCGATCCCACGCCGAGCTTGGAGGCGATTCTGAGCTCTCCGCGGTGGCGATTGAGGATGTGCTTGACGATGGCGAGGCCCAGTCCCGTGCCGCCCTTCTCGCGGCTGGAGGCGACATTTACGCGATAGAAGCGCTCGGTGAGTCGGGGCAGGTGCACCGGCGCGATGCCCGGTCCGTCGTCGCTCACCTTCACCCAGACCTTCGCCTCGGTGGATCCGCGCGGCGCGTCGCGTCCCACGCGCACCTCCACGTGGCCGCCGTCGCGGCCGTACTTGATGGCGTTCTGGATCAGGTTCTGCAGCACCTGCACGATCTCCTCCCGGTCGCCGCGAATACGAGCGGGCGCGTTGTCGCGGGCGACCGACAGGGTGGTGCGCGATCCTTCCGCCACCGGCTCGAGCGATTGGCAGACGTAGGCCGCGGTCTCGTTGAGATCGACAATTCCCCGCGGCGGCAGATGCACGCGCATCTCCACCCGGCTCAAGGACAACAGGTCGTCGATCAGGCGCGTCATCCGCTCGGCCTGGCTCGCCATCAGGCGCAGGAAGCGCTCGCGCGCAACCGCGTCGTCGCGCGCCGGGCCCTGCAGCGTCTCGACGAACGCGCGCAATGAGGCGAGCGGCGTGCGCATCTCGTGACTGGCGTTGGCGATAAAGTCGGCGCGCATCTGCGCAAGCTTGTCCTGCTCGGTGAGGTCGCGGAAGGTCACAAGCAGATGCGGCGAGGAGGGAAGCACCGAGCGCCCCAGCCGCGACACGGTGGCGGAGACGCGCCGCTCCACCGGCACGCGCTCGATCAGCTCCACGTCGATGCGGTCCTCGGAGGCGAGCGCGCGGTCGACGGCGGCGAGGAGATCGGGGTTGCGCGAGACCTGGCTCATGGGCTGGCCGTTCCTGATCTTGGGGAACAGCTCGGTGATCAGCCGGTTGTGATGCACGACCGTGCCCGCGGCATCGAGCGCCAGCGCCGCCGTGGGGATGGCGTCGACGACCGCGCGCCAACCCTTGCGATCGAGGTCGGAAACGCGGTCCGCCCGCGCGCCCCTTGCCGATCCGGAGAGAGCCTCGATCAGCACGGAGGTATCGAGCGGCCAGAACGCGGCGGCGAAAAACAGCACCGCGGCGCTGATGAGCGCCGGTTCGTGCCCGAGCAGACCGAAGACGACCAGAACCGCGAGAATCACGCTTGTGAAGGCAAGCGGCATCCAGCGGATGGCCAGGCGCCGGCGGGCCCCGTGCCACACTGCGCCGACCCAGGCCTCGAGCTCGGCCCTGCGCGCCAGCCAGCGCCCGCTGCTCACCTCTGGTTCTATGGCCATGCCGGTATTTCTTTTAACCCCGTGCCAAACGGTCGACATGCTAGATAAACAGGTTCGAAGCCCCTTTCAAATTTGCCAATTGCGGGCGGCAACGAACGACCGGAAACACTGGCGGAAAGCAGAAGAATGACGGCCAAGACCGCGAACGGCTCCAAGAGCAAGAAAAAGAGCGCCCACCTTCCCGTCTTCGATCTCAACAATCCCGAGCTGCCAGGTGCGATCGAGGAGAAGGCGCTCGTCTCGGGCGGCTATCCCTACACGGAAACACTGAAGTCGAAGCCCTACAAGACGGCGCTTGCCGAGCTGCAGCTGGAGCTGCTCAAGCTGCAAGAGCACATACAGGCCACCGGCGAGCGCCTCGTCGTGCTCTTCGAGGGGCGCGACGCCTCAGGCAAGGGCAGCTGCATCAGCCGCTTCCTTGCGCGGCTCAACCCGCGCCACGCGCGCTCCGTCGCACTCGCCAAGCCAACGGAGGCGGAACGCGGCGAATGGTACTTCCAGCGCTACGTCTCGCACCTGCCGACCAGGGGCGACATCGTTCTCTTCGACCGCTCCTGGTACAACCGCGCCGGCGTCGAGCGCGTGATGAGCTTTTGCACCGAGGAGCAGGTGAGCACCTTTCTGCGTGACGCGCCGGAGTTCGAGTCGCTGCTGGTGCGCGACGGCATCATCTTGTTCAAGTTCTTCCTCACCATCGGCCGCGAGATGCAGCTCAAGCGCTTCCACGAGCGCCGGCACAACCCCTTCAAGCGCTGGAAGATCACCGAGATCGACCTGGCGGCCATCGAGAGGTGGAACGACTACACCGAGGCGCAGCGTGACGTCTTCCGCTTCACGCACACCGTCATCGCGCCGTGGACCGTGATCCGCGCCAACGATCAGCGCCGCGCGAGGATCGAGGCCATCCGAACCGTGCTTGCGGAGGTGAGCTACGAAGGCAAGGACGAGAGCGTCGTCGGCAAGCCCGACCCGCTGATCGTCGGCGACGGGCCGGAGTTTTTCTTCACGGAGTGATGCGCGCTCGCCTTGCTTGATGAAGCGCTGTCGGCAAGGGCGCGCTTGGCGGACGCATGCCAGGCAGCGGCTGGATGCTCGTCGTGACCCAAATCTGCCATCCATGACGCGCATGCAATGTTGCGCTAGAGTGCCTCCATTGTCAGTCCGTTCATTGAGCGTCCCGGGGGTCGCAGCATGCGCGTTGCTGGTTTCTGCCTTTCCTTCCTTCTCGTAGTCGTTGCAGGCCCGGCTCTCGCCCAGGAGCCCGCATGGTTCGGCGCCACGGTCGAGACGGTAACGCCCGAAATCAGGGCCGAGAGGGGCCTGGCGATGGCGTTCGGGGCGCTGGTGACGGCGGTGGAGCCGGACAGCCCGGCGGCCAAGGCCGGTCTTGCTGAAGGTGACGTGATCTTCGCCATTAATGATACGCCCGTGACCAGCGCCGATGCGTTCCGGGCATCGATCGCCAAGCTCGGCGTGGGAGCAGCCATCAAGTTGGACCGCATGCGCGGCAAGGATCCGGCGTCGGTTACGGTGACGCTGGCGGAGAGGCCGAAACCGCAAGAGCCGCAAGTCACGGGCGCGCCGCCGCTGCTGATGCTCGATACCGGCGGGCACATGGCGAAGATCCAAGACGTCGTTTTCACGCCCGACGGCAGGCAGCTCGTCTCAGCCTCCGACGACAAGACCATCCGCGTCTGGGATCTTGCAACGGGCAAGACCGTCCGCTTCATCCGCGGTGAGTCCGGTCCTGGAAATCCGGGCAAGATTTTCGCCATGGCGCTGTCGCCGGACGGAAAATGGCTGGCAACCGGAGGATGGATGTCAAATGCGGGACCGGGAAGCGGCCACCATGTTCGCCTCTACGATTTCGCCACCGGCAAGCTCGTCGCCCTGCTCAAAGGGCACACCGATGTGGTCAACGGCCTCGCCTTCTCTCCCGACAGCAAAAGCCTGATCTCCGGTGGCGGGGATTCCGACGCGATCGTCTGGGACGTGGCGACGAGGAGCCTCAGGCACCGGCTGAAGGGGCACACGGACGACATTTATGCCGTCGGCTTCACACCTGACAGCGCCCGCGCCGTCACCGGGAGCACCGACCATACGCTCAGGCTGTGGTCGGTCGCGGACGGCTCTGAAATCGCGCACATGATCGGACCCCAGCAAAATGTATATGCCCTCGCCGTTGCTCCCGACGGACGCATCGCCTCTGGAGACGATAGCGGCAAGATCTGGCTTTGGGACGGCAATACCGGCGCGTTCATTGAGATCCTGGCGCAGCAAGAATCGGACATCAGCAGCCTGAGCTTCAGTCCCGACGGCAAGTTTCTCCTGTCCGGCGCCGGGGGGCTGGGATCGAGCAACATCAAATGCTTCGTTTTTGAAGTGTCCTCGGGCGACATCCATCTTGAATATGACAAGCACGATAACATCGTGCTCGCGACCGCCATCAGCCCCGATGGCCGCTGGGCGGCCACAGGAGGGGGGGACAACAAGGAAATCCACATCTGGGACCTCAAGACCGGTGCTCCCCGCCTGCGTGAAGATGGCACGCCGTTGATCCTGAAGGGGAATGGACATACGGCGTGGGCGGCGAAGATCTCGGAAGACGGCCGCCGCATCGCCTGGGGCAGCACGTGGAAATCGAGGTCCTATTTAGCAAAGAACCCGTTGCAATATGCTCTGACGTTACCTCTCGACGGGCAAGCTTTGGGCCGGCCAACCGAACTGACGGAGGATGAAGCCAAGCGTTTTCGCCGGGCTGAGTTAATGCGGGGGCCCCTGTCCTTGAGCCACCGCGAGGGCGGAAATTTTGGCTATGGCGACGCTATTCTCGACATCAAAGACGGGGACCAAGTCGTTACCACAATAGAGCGCGGACCGACGGACGGGTATGGCCACAGTGCCTATACCTTCTCGCCAGATGGCAAGTCCATCGTTTCCGGGGGTGGCGGCGGCATCATCATTTCCTATGACCTTAACGGCAAGGAAATCGGCATGTACGTGGGCCACACCAGCGATGTGTGGTCGGTGACGCCTTCGCCCGACGGGCGCTACCTCATCTCCGGCAGCGCCGACCAGACCGTGCGCCTGTGGAACCTCGCCACGCGCGAGCTGATCGTCACGCTGTTCTACGGCACCGACGGCGAGTGGGTGATGTGGACGCCGCAGGGCTACTACACCGGCTCGCCCGGCGGCGGTGAGCTGGTCGGCTGGCAGATCAACCAGGGACCGGAAAAAGAGGCGCAGTACGTGCGCGGCACGCAATTACGCGACAAGCTCCTGCGTCCCAACATCGTCGAGCGGGCCATCCAGCTGGCGAGTGCGGAAGCGGCACTGGAGCAGGCCGGCCTCGCGAACGTCTCGGTCGAATCGCTGCTGCTTCCCGACAGGACGCCCCCCGTTCTCCATGCCAGGGCCTGGAAGCCACAGGCGACAGGCGGGCACGGCATCGTGCTCGTCGCCCTGGAGAAGAATGCCCTGCCGGTCCTCGAGACCAGGATCACCGTCAGCAACGGCGAGCAGGAGACAACGGTGGAGCCGCGCGCCGTTGCCTTGCCTGACGGCGCTCCCGGGAGCGACCCGAGGGTAACAGTGCGCGCCTACGAGGTGCCTCTCTATGAGGGCCGCAACACCGTGCGCATCGTCGCCATCAATGCCGCAGGCGAGAGCGAGCCCCAAGAGGCCGCCATCGCCCACAACGGCGACGGGGCGCTCGACAAGCGCGGCACGCTGTGGGTGCTGGCCGTGGGCGTCGACGACTATCGCGGTGCCCAGCACATCGTAGACCAATCGGGCAAGGTGTTCGCCTACCCGAACCTCAAGTATGCCGGCGCCGACGCCGAAGCCTTCGCCGCGACCGTGGCGGCGCAGATGCAGGCTCAGCACACCAAGACCGAGGTGACGGTGCTCGTCAACGGCGGCAAGGACGGCGAGCCGACCAGGGCCAACATCCTCTCAGCACTTCAGCGCATCCGCGAGTCGTCGACCGCCACCGACACCATCGTCATCCTGCTCGCCGGCCACGGCGAGAACTGGAAGGAGGGCGGGCGCTACCATTTCCTGCCCACCGATTTTGCGCGCACGTCCATGGCAGAGATCGGCGACAACGTCATCGACTGGCAGAATGACGTGCAGCCGGCCATCGCCGGGGCCAATGGCCGCAAGATCCTGTTCTTCGACGCCTGCCATTCGGGCAACGCCCGCAACCAGACCCTCCTCAACAGCGCCGAGGCCGACCGCTTCGTCGCCTTCGCATCGGCCCGTCCCAACCAGGACTCCTTGGAGCTCGACGAGCTCAAGCATGGGGTCTTCACCTACGTGGTGATCGAGGCCCTGAAGGGCGCGCAGGAGGCGCTCGACCGCAGATCGAGAGGGGTCACGGTCTACAGGCTCGGCGACTACCTCTACTCGGAGGTGAGCGCGCGCACGTCGGGCCGGCAGGAGCCCGAGTTCCGCTCCGGCCAGGGCAACCCGGTGCTGACGCGCATGTGAGGCATGCGGCGGCTTGAGCTCGCGGAACCATCACCCGCCCCGCGCAACAGGCCGCCAACTCCCCCGCACTTGCGGCGTTTTCCCTTGCCTGTGCATTCTTTCCGAGCGTCCCGCGGGATGCCGCCACCTCACGCCTTAACATCTCCATCAGCCCCAAGGTATAAGGGGCCGAGAGTTCGCAATCGGGCTTTGAGTCGGCCGCGCCCCTGAAAGGCGCCCGGGCCGGGCCGAGCCCAATGCCCGCCGGGACGGAACGCAGTGCAGGACTGGTTTTTCAGGCAAGGCCGCCGCGCCAAGCTCATCGACTGGATGGGCCTCGATTCCAGGCTCGACTCGACGCTGGCGGGAACCTGGGCGGCGGTGCGCGACTACTGGAACGCCGGCTCCAGCTTTTTTGCCCGCTTCAAGCTCACGGGCTGGAAGCGGCTTGCCAACGAGGCGGCGTCCGAGACGCTCACGCTGGGGGCCGGCGGCTTCATCGTCATGTTCGCCCTGGCCATCCCCGCGCTCAACGAGTTCGACGAGGGCCGCTTCCTGACCGGGCGCTACGCCGTCAAGTTCCTCGACCAGAACGGCAACGAGATCGGCAAGCGCGGCATCCTCCACAACGACGCGGTGCCGCTGGAGGACATCCCCGACGTCATGATCAAGGCCACTCTCGCCACCGAGGACCGGCGCTTTTTCGAGCACTGGGGCATCGACGTCATCGGCACGCTGCGCGCGCTCGCCACCAACCTGCAGGCCAACGAGGTGGTCCAGGGCGGCTCATCCATCACCCAGCAGGTGGCCAAGAACCTGTTTCTGTCCAACGAGCGCTCGTTCCAGCGCAAGATCAAGGAGGCCTTTCTGGCGATGCTGCTGGAAAGCCGCTTCTCCAAGCGCCAGATCCTGAAGCTCTACTTCGACCGCGCCTACATGGGCGGCGGCGCCTTCGGCGTGGAGGCGGCCGCCCAGTACTACTTCGGCAAGTCGGTGCGCCAGGTGAACATGGCCGAGGCGGCGCTGCTCGCGGGCCTGTTCAAGGCGCCGACGCGCTTTGCCCCGCACGTCAACCTGCCCGCCTCGCGCGCGCGCACCAACGAGGTGCTCTCCAACCTGGTGGAGGCCGGCTTTTATACCTCGGGCCAGGTGCACGCCGCCCGCATCCACCCCGCGACCATCGTCGAGAACCGCAATCCCAACAGCCCCGACTGGTTCCTCGACTGGGCCTTCGAGGAGGTGCAGCGCATCGCCGCGGGCACCGGCCAGTACGTGCTGACGGCGCGCACGACCATCGATCTCAACATGCAGAAGGCGACCGACGAGGCCCTCATCACCGCCGTCAAGAACGGGCGCAGCAGCCGCATCGGCAACGGCGCCGTCGTCCTCATGGAGACGGACGGGGCGGTGCGCGCGCTGACGGGCGGCATCGACTACGGCGAGAGCCAGTTCAACCGCGCCACCCATGCCAAGCGCCAGCCGGGCTCCTCGTTCAAGATCTACGTGTACGCGACCGCGCTCGAGAACGGTTTCGAGCCCAACACGATCGTGCGTGACGCCTCGCGCTCGTGCGGCAGGTGGCATCCGCAGAACTACGGCGGCAGCCACGGCGGCGGCGGCAGCATGCCCTTGTGGCGCGCGCTCGCCCGCTCGCTCAACACCACGGCGGCCGAGCTGTCGTTCAAGGTCGGGCGCGAGAAGGTGATCGAGATGACGCGCCGGCTCGGCATCGAGGGCATCCGCAAGTCCTGCTCCATGGCGCTCGGCGACTACGGCATCCCGCCGATCCAGCACGCGGGCGGCATCGGCACGTTCGCCAACGGCGGCAAGCTGGCGCGGCCCTATGCCATCCTCGATCTCGTCAGCTCCAAGGGCGACCTCGTCTACTCCAGAGACCGCGACGAGCCCGAGCCGCCGCAGGTCGTGGAAAGATCGGTCGCCGAAAAGATGAACTGGATGCTCAACAAGGTCGTCACCGAGGGCACCGGCCGGCGCGCCCAGCTCGACTTCACCAACGTCGCCGGCAAGACGGGCACCTCGACCGGGCCCAAGGACGTGTGGTTCGTCGGCTTCACCGGCAAGTACGTGGGCGTGGTTTGGCTCGGCAACGACGACAACTCGCCCATGTCGGGCACCACCGGCGGCCATTTCGCGGCACCCGTGTGGCATTCGGTCATGTCCGTGGTTCATACCGACATGAACATCCCCACCATCCCCGGTCTGCAGCCGCACCCTGTTCAGGTGGCCGAGCAGCAGCGCCTCGCCGCCCTCCGCGCCCAAGGCGCGTTGACGGCGGGGCCGGGCGAGGCGCAGCAGGCCTCATCCAGCCTCATGCCGGACCAGACCCGCGAGGCTCTGAAGCGCTTGACCAGCGATTTGCGCAAAGCCGCCGGCCTTACCGAGCCTCAAGACAGCGGCCCCCCGGGCACGCCCGGCAGCGCCCCGGCCAGCGAGGATCCAGCCCTTCCTCCCGACAGGCGCGCGCAGGGCGCCACGCCACGCATCGCGCTCCCGCGCACCGGCACCCTCGGTGCCGCACAGCCGCCGTCCGACGAGACATCACGCCGTGCTCTCCCATAGCGCTCTGACGCCCATCCACGTCGTTTTTCACAAGCTGCAAAAACGGCTTTCGATCCTGCTCGCCATTCTCGGCGACTGGGCCGCCTTCATCGGCGTCGTGCTGATCCTCGGGCTCGGCACGAGCTGGTACATGATCGACGTCGGCACGCCCCTCACCACCGAGCGCCAGGGACCATGGGTGAGCTGGACCTCGGCGGGACGCGCGGACGCCGACCCTTACACGCGCGCGCACTTCGCGCGGCTGGGCACCCTGCAGCTGACCGCCGAGATTACCCTCACCTACCTGGCCTACACCGACGACGAGGGCCGGCGCCTGCACTCTTCGTGCGACTATGCCGTCGAAGGGAGCGAGCCGGGCACAAGCTGGTGGAGCCTCACCGTGTTCGACGACGGCGGCGCGCTGATCGCCAACCCGGCGCAACGCTACGCCTTCACCAGCCAATCCATCGGCCTGCGTCCCGATGGCACCTATCTCGTCACGCTTGCGCGCGACGCACGGCCGGGCAACTGGCTGCCGACGGGCGGCGCGGGCCGCTTGGCGCTCGTCTTCACAACGCTCGACCCAACCGCGCCGCTGCTGACAAGCGCGGCCGACGAGCGCAGGCCCCTTCCCCATATCCGTCGGGTGCAATGCCGATGAACCTGCGCGACAAGCTCAAGCACGCGAACTGGCAGCTCATCATCGCAGCGCCGATCGCAGCGGCCATCCTCCACATCTGCGCAACGCTCGCTGCACCCAACCTAACCGCCGCCTCTGCCTACAGCCGCTTGGCGCCGGCGCTGCCCGTCAACAAGATGCAATTGCTGCACGCCATCACGCCCGGCGCCGAGCCTCTTCCTTTTCTTGCGCCGGATGCCCGCTACGCCATGTGCCGCTTCGATGCCACGAATGGCCCGGTGAACGTTTCCGTCACCTTGCCGCCCGACCAGGGCTGGATGCTCGCTGTCATTTCGCAACAAGGCGACAACGTCTACGCCGCCGCTTCGACACCGGATCGCGCAACGCCCATATCGCTCGTGCTCATGCCGTCGGAGGATTATTTTCTCGGGGTCACGCCCGAAGCCCGCGGCATTGCACGCGGAGCCCAGCCGCCCGTCTCGATCGCAGCGACTTATGGCATCATCGTCGTGCGCGGACCGAGCAAGGGTCATGCGTATCGCGGAGAGGTCGAGGCCAATCTCAGAAAGGCGCGCTGCTCGGGCCGCACATTCTAAGCGCGGCGTCCGCAAGCTTTCGCTGCTCAAATAATGCTCGGGCCTAGTCGACCAACTCCAGCCGGTCGCGCTGCGCGCCGCCCTTTTGCATCTTCGACGACCGCAACCGCGCCTCGCAGGAGTTTTCCCAGTGCTCATAGCGCACACCAGGAAAAACGATCACCTCGGCCGAGGCACCTTCGCTCGCAGCGCAACCGCTGTCTTCGCGTTCCAGCGCTGCAGGGCGGAATGCAAGTATCTTCGCCACGCGCTCCCCCGTTACATGGCATCCAATGCTGCCCGCCGAGAATCCATTGCGGTCTCGGCTCCGGCGGTTCGAATCGCAGCTTACAGTTTGACGACTCCAATCGTTAAGCAAAATTTAAAGGTGGGCGGCAGGCGGGCGGCACCTGAGTCCTCAATCACACACCCGACTCATCGAGCGCAGCGTCGAGGAAATGGCGCCCGCGCGCATCCTCGACCTCGACCAGCCACAGATCGGCATCGAACTCCGCCTCGCGCGCGAGGAGGTTGTCGGCCTCGCGCTCGCTGACACCATGGGGCGCCAGCAGCGGGATCCACCGCCGGTCACTCTCCGCCCCCGTGAGGCCGGCCGGCGCAGGGCCGAAAACAAAACATGTCCCGTCGAGCCGATTGATCTTGATGAAGATTGCGCCGGCATCGTCGTCGCCGTGGCGCACCACGACGGCCGACGCGCCCTCGGTCGCGCATCGGCGGATGTAGGCCTTCACCCAGAATTCTGCCCTCAGTCGCATCAGAACGCACTTTAGAGCAGGCCGGGGCGGCGTGCCAGACGCTGCGCGAGTGTGCTTTGCCGGCGCCCGAAAGCGTCAGCTAGCCTTCGCCCGTGAGACGCGCAAGCCGCGAGAACAGCGGGCCGGAGACGCGACCCGATTTCGGCAGCGCCTGGTCGACCTCGAACTCGCGGATCGCCTGTACCGTGGCCGGGCTGAACTTGCCGTCGATACGACCCGGCCGGTAGCCGAGCTTTGCCAGCGCCTTCTGCACGGACCGGATGACGTTCTGGGCTTCCGCGCTCTGCTTGCCCGTTGAGCCTATAGGCTTTGCCGTCGCATTGGCGCCGAGGAGAATGTACTTCAAGAGCTCCTGGCTGGGCCGGCCCGTGAGCGACAGGCCGTGGTCGTGCTCGAACCCCATGATGGCGGCACTGGTGAGCAGGCTCGGCACGCCCTCGGGCGCGCCCGTCTCGTAGCCGCGGGCCTGCAGCTCGCGCTGCACGGCACGCGTTACGTCCATCGTGTCCTCTGGGATCTGCACGGTCGCGATCATGCCGGTCGCGCCGCCGATGGCCATATCGTCCGCCAACCGCGAGAGCGCACCACCCGTCCCTGCGAGACCCGAGCGACCGACCGAGCCGGTCTCGCCGGCCGCGAGGTGGGCTTCCTCGACGTCGCGGCTACGCGACTGCAAGAGAAGGTTTGCGGCGACGCCGCCGCTCAGAAGAAGGAAGGCGAAAAGTTGCAGTTTCAAACGACCGTGCAGCATGACTGACCCCTCACGCGCTGCTGAAACCGACAAGCAACTATGCAACCGAGCGCGTAAACGAGTTCTTAACTCTGGTTGACGCCGCGTTGACGCCCGTATCGCCGGCGTCGGATTGGTTTCGCCCGATTGATAAAATTTGCATGCAATTGATCGAAAGTTTTGCTCTTGGATAGCGCAGTTTTTTGAGATCGGTTTGCTAGGACAGCGTTCTGCGCAAACAGGACCGGTGTGGAGCTCGTTCTCATGTCCATCGTCAGAGTTGGCATTCTCGTAGCGCTCGTGGTCGCCGTGCTACCGGCGAACAAAGAGCAGCAGGCTCGGCTTTATGACCGGACGGTTTCGGCTGTGCATTGGACCTCGACCTTCTGCGACCGCAACGGAGCGACCTGCACCCAGGCCAAAGACCTCTGGTCCTCCTTCCTCAGCAAGGCGCAGTTCGGGGCAATGACGGCCTACGATCTCGCCGTCAGGTACACGAAGGGCGAGGACGGCTACCAGGGAACGCTTACGCGTGAGGATCTCGAGCCTGCCTGGCGCGGCGCCGACAGCGGCGTCTGATCGCTAGAAAGCTGCATCCCGCCTCTCTCCTTGCGCATCGTGCCCAGGTGTCGGGCCCGCCGGAGTGCACTTGCACATGACCCCACTCAGGGCCTATGTGCTAGTTAATCGATTGCAGTGCTCCAAGGATCAGATCGATATTGGCGACACTCAAGGACATTCGCGATGACTTCTCCGTGCTCGACGAGTGGGAGGACCGCTACCGCTACGTGATCGAGCTGGGCCGCACGCTTGCGCCGCTGCCCGAGGATCTTCGCACCGATGCCAACAAAGTGCGCGGCTGTGCCAGTCAGGTGTGGCTTGCGACGAGCGTGGAGAGCGCAAACGGAGGCGCGCCGCGCCTGACGTTTGTCGCCGACAGCGACGCGCACATCGTGCGCGGGCTCATCGCGATACTGTTCGCCATCTACGACGGCAAGCGGGCCGATGAGATCCTCGCAACCGACGCCGACAGCGTCTTCACCGAGCTGGGCCTCAAGGAGCACCTGACACCGCAGCGCTCCAACGGGCTTGTCTCGATGGTCGCGCGCATCCGCACCGACGCCGCCACCGCCATGCCCCAGGGCGCCACCGCCGGGACCAGCTAGCCTCGGCCCGGCTACTCGACCGGGAGCTCGAACAGCGGGCGGTAGTCCTCGCTGCCCCAATGGCGCAATCGTGCAGGGCGACCTTGCGACCGGCAAACCGTCTCGCCGATGCCGTAATGGCGCCCCAGCCGCGTCAGCGCCACCTGCAGCACGACCTTGCCGGAGCGCTGCGGCCATCCCGCGGCGCGCTCGGCCTCCTCCAAGCCTTTGAGGTGACAGCATACGTCGATCAGCACGCCGGCGAGCTCGGGCCCGACGGCGGCCAAGGCGCGGCGCACGCGCTCGCGCGCGGCTGCCACGGCGTCAAGCATGTCGGTCTGGGTCCTGAATGCCAAGCCCGAGCGGCGGCCGCGCTGCGCGGGGGCCAACGCCTGCCAGTTCATGCTCACCCGCGGCGTCATCTGAGCGAACCAGAAGTCGGCGCGCAGCCGCTCGCCCGCAGCGAACTGCGCCTGCGAGATCATCGCCTGCCCGTCGCGGTCCTTGTGCCGCCTGAGCCAAGCAAGCGGGCTTTCCGCCTCGTTGAGCGTGGCGTCGGAACGCGGCGACGCACGCTTCGACCTTGCACAGGGCATGAGCAGCGCCTCAAGAGGAAAGGAATCGGCTCGGTATGGAGCGGCTGGTCAGCGAGGGGACGGCCCACTCGAGCAAGTCGAGGGCCCGATCGAAAAGGGGATCGTCGCGGCGATCCTCGACGACGCCGCACGCGTGCGCGACCGTCGTCCTGTCGCGGCCGAAGAGCCGGCCCGTGTCGGTCAGCGTGAGGCCGCAGGCGACGTGCGCAAGATACATGGCGACTTGGCGCGCGAGCGCGACCCTGGCACGTCCGCGGCTCACGCGGCGAAGGTCGCCGGGCTCGACGCCGAACACCTGAATCACCGCCTGCTCGATCGCCTCGGGTCGTGCAAGACCAGCCCTGCATCGGCCGGGCAGCGGCGTCATGGTGCGCCTGTGGCGCCTGCTTTCGGTATGTCGATTGGGCTCGGAAGCTTGCAGCATGATCGCGTCCCCGTGGGGAGTTAACGAGTTGTTTGCAACGACTTCGTTCTGCGCACCATCATACGCAGAGAGCGCGGCGGCCCGGGCTTCAAACTATAGGCTGAGTGAACAAGGGGGATAAGTCTGTCGCCGCCAGGGACCGGTTGCATGCCCCCCTCGCGCGCGCCGCGGCTTATCCTCGCCTTCGCTGGCGGTGCGACTGTCGAGGCTCACCAACCGAGCCGAGACCTGCCCCATGTCGGATCCGCGCGCTGCCGGCCAGGACGCCACCACTTCCGGCGACTGCCAGAGCAACCCGAAAGCTTCCGCGGCGCCTGCGGGCTACGAGCGCACGCGCGATCTTCCCAGACTGCTGCCGCTTTGGCCTTGCGAGGTGGAGATCCGCACGAACGGCGAGCATGCGCGCCTTCTCGCCAGGCTGCGCCGGGCGCTACGGGCGGAGCGCCGGCGAGGCTTGAGCGGCCATTGGACCTACGACCTCGCCCGCCACGCGCAGTTGCTGCGCGCCTACCGCGCCGAGTGCGCCGCCTACATGCAAGGGGCGGCAACGTCGCGGTCTGACGACGTGCCACAAGAGTAAAGCGCGCCGACAGCACGCGCGGTCACGCCGGTGACTGGCACTTGCGGCACATTTCGTTTGATGCGTCGAGGTCAGCGGGGCAATTACTTCTCGCGGCGGGTTCCAAGTCCCATCTTCTTGGCGAGATCGGAGCGGGCGCGGGCATAGTTGGGCGCCACCATAGGATAGTCGTGCGGCAGACCCCACTTCTCCCTGTACTCCTCCGGCGACAGATTGTAATGCGTGCGCAAGTGCCGCTTCAATGACTTGAACTTCTTTCCATCCTCCAGACAAATGATGTAGTCGGGCATGACGGATTTCTTCACCGGCACCTTCGGTTTCTGCTCCTCGCGCTCCATTTGCACGACGTTGCCCGACGCGCGGCTCAGAGCGGCATGCGTTTCTCCGATAAGATGCGGCAGATCGCTGGCGACGATCGCATTGTTGCTGACGTAGGCCGAGACGATCCTGGCCGTCAGCTCGACAAGCTCTGGCTGCGACGGGCTTTCCACTCCGGTCTCCCTTGTCAACAGGTACCGACGCTTGCCTGGAAGTGCGCCGCACCGCAGAGCCAAATCAAAACAACACCCGGAGAGACGACGCGGGTCACTTGCACTTCAATGCCCGTGTATCTCGCCGGTTTACGCGGAACACATTTTCCGCTGCGGGGCCCTCATTCGCACCGTTTAACAGTAAAGTCAACAAGAGCACTAGAAAGTAGACTTATCATGGCTAATCAAACCCCTGAGCGGCGCACATGGCACTTTCACAACAGCTCCGTATGACCTTAATTTCACAGAAGAACCAGCCATCGGCAAGTCCAACAACTGTGCAGAGATATTGAAATTCCAGGGAAAGCCGGACCGTTGCGCTCCGAGGCTTGGGCCATTATCGCCGTTCCCTGCTCCTCTCCGCTCAAAGACTGAGGCTGTATCTGCATCGACTGGGCGGTCATTTGCCGGTCATGCATTGCAACACGAGAGGGTCACAGAGTTGCATGTGCGCGTGGTTGACAAGCCTCGCGGGGAGCAATCTCATGCTCCTCCCGCTCGTGCCAAATGCACTCGCACGGGCGGTGCCCCCCGAACGCAAACGACCGTTGGGCACGCCGCAAACGCGTCCCCATATGTCCGTGTCTTGCAAAGTGTGGAGAGTAGGAATGCACGGTCCGGCCCATCGACATGCTCTTGCCAAGGCGCCCGTGGCGGCGCGGCGGCCTCGCCTCGCCACGTGGCACGGCGCCGAGCTCGTCGATGACTATGCCTGGCTCAAGGCCGACAACTGGCAGGACGTCATGCGCGACCCTGCGGTGCTCGACCCCGAGATCAGGGCCTATCTCGATGCCGAGAACGCCTTCAGCGAAGCGCAGCTCTCCGATACCCGCTTGCTGCAGGAGCAGCTCTTTGCCGAGATGAAGGGGCGTCTCAAGGAGGACGACAGCACCGTCCCGGCGCCCGATGGGCCGTTCGCCTACTATTCGAGCTACGTTGCCGGGGGCCAGTACCCGGTTATCGGGCGTACGGCCCGCGCCGGCGGCTCCCAGACCGTTCTGCTCGACGGCAATCTGGAAGCCAAGGGCAAGCCCTACTGGGATCTCGGCAGCTCCCAGCACAGCCCCGACCACAAGCTGCTCGCCTACTCGAGCGATGACCGCGGCTCGGAGCTCTACACCATCCGCATCCGCGACCTGGCAACGGGCAGGGATCTCACAGATTGCATCCCCGATACGCGCGGCGGCATGGTCTGGGCCAACGACAGCAAGACGTTCTTCTACGTGCGCCTAGACGAGCACCACCGTCCGCTCCAGGTGTTCCGCCACGTCATCGGCACGGCGGTCGAGGACGACGTGCTCGTCTACGAGGAGAAGGACATCGGCTACTACGTTTCGCTGTCGATGACGCAGTCCTCGAGGTTCATCGTCATCGACGCCCATACGCATCAGACGAGCGAGCTGTATCTGATCGATGCCGACGCCCCGCTTGAGCCGTCGCGCATCGTCGAGCCGCGCAAGTTCGGCCACGAGTACGATATCGAGCACCACGGCGACCGGTTCATCATCACCACCAACTCCGAGGGCGCGGAGGATTTCCGCATCTGCGTGGCCCCCCTCTCGAGCCCCGGCATGGCGAGCTGGCGCGAGCTCATCGCGCATCGCCCCGGCTGCCTGATCCTCGATACCATCGTCTATAGAAACCACCTCGTGCGGCTCGAGCGCGAGAACGGCTTGCCCCGCATCGTCGTACGCCGTTTCGACGACGGTGCGGAGCACACCATCTCGTTCCCCGAGGAAGCCTACGCGCTCGGCGTGTCCTCAGGCTACGAGTACGATACCACGAGCGTGCGCTTCGTCTACTCCTCGATGACGACGCCCACCGAGACCTACGACTACGACATGGAGGTGCGCACCCGCACCCTGCGCAAGCGCCAGGAGGTGCCGAGCGGCCACAATCCGGCCGACTACGTCACGCAGCGTCTCTATGCGCCGGCTGCCGACGGCGAGACCGTGCCGGTGTCGATCCTCTATCACAAGGACACACCGCTCGACGGCACCGCGCCGCTCTTTCTCTACGGCTACGGGGCCTACGGCATCTCGATCCCCGCCTCCTTCTCCACCACGCGGCTGTCGCTCGTCGACCGCGGCTTCATCTACGCCATCGCCCACATCCGCGGCGGCAAGGACAAGGGCTACCGCTGGTACACCGACGGCAAGCTGGAGAAGAAGATCAACACCTTCACCGACTTCGTCGCGGCCGGCGAGCACCTCGCCGCCCAGGGGCTGACCCGGCGCGGGCGCATCGTGGCGAACGGCGGCTCCGCCGGCGGCATGCTGATGGGCGTCGTCGCCAATCTGGCCCCCGATCTCTTCCTCGGCATCATTGCCGATGTGCCCTTCGTCGACGTCCTCAACACCATGCTCGACAAGGACCTGCCGCTGACGCCGCCGGAGTGGCCCGAGTGGGGCAACCCCATTCTGAGCAAGACCGACTTCGACACCATTCGCGCCTACAGCCCCTACGAGAACGTGGAGGCCAAGGCCTACCCGCATATCTTCGCCTATGGGGGCCTCACCGACCCGCGCGTCACCTACTGGGAGCCGGCCAAGTGGATCGCGCGCCTGCGCGAGAGGTGCACGAGCGACAACCTGATCCTGCTCAAGATCAACATGGAGGCCGGGCACGGCGGCGCCTCGGGGCGCTATGAGCAATTGAAGGAGATCGCGGCGGACTATGCGTTCGCTCTCAAGATCGCCGGCAAGGCCGGAGCCGCATCGCTCAGCTCGCAACAAGAAGGGGCGGTCGAAACCGCCCCTGTTGGAGAATAATCCTGAAAATGAGAAAGGCCGCGAGAGCGGCCTTTCGTCGATGCCTATTGCTAGGCCACTGCGGAGCCTAAAGCCGGCAGCTTCTTATCCTCCTCGAGCTCGCCGGCGGACTTCAGCGCAATGCCGATGTACCGCACTCGTCCTGCGATCCTTGCTTTCTGAACACCGAGCTCGCCGAACTCCCTTCCGAAGGTCGGAAGCGCAAGCGGCTCTTTCTGTTGCTCTTCACACCATGCACAGTAGTCTTCATACAGCGAAGTTGCAGTTAAGCTCGATCCATCCTGTGTTTCGATCCTTTCCTTGTAGAAGCGCTCCACGTCCGTTTCGGGAGCAATCAGTCTTGCAGCCGGCGCCGAGCGGTTGTCGTTGGCGCCGGAACGCGGCTTGGATTTCGCAACGGCCTTGGGAGCCGCCACCGCTGCCGCAGCGGTGCTGACCGGCGCCATACGAGGCGCGGCCGGCGTGTGGCGGTCATAGAGACGCCACTGGCTGAAAGCTATGTACATACCGAACGCCGACCCGACCTCAAGCAACATGGCGATGAAGACCGTGAGCGCGGTCTGCACATCCTCCAGTTTGATGGACGGGGCCAGAACGCTGGCGAGCTTGGTCAGAACCGCAGCCTGCGGATCCGCTTCAGACATCACCGTCGTACCGTTCGACTGGGCGATCTTGGCCTGAATGTCGGCTATACGCGCTTCCAGTGAAATGGACTGCTCCGCCGAGGCAAGCTCGGCTTGCAGCCCATGGTACCTCTCGCAGAACTCACGGCTCTTGCTGGTGGTCACATCCGTGCACCCGCCGGATATGCTCCAGCGCCGCTCGTTCTTGACCGTCTCGATATCGGCCTGCACCGTCTGAGCAGGGCGGTGTTGCGGAATCCAGGAGAGTTGCTCCTTGGCCCGCGCCAGGTCGGCACGATGGTCCTTGTAGTTCTGCACGGTGGCGGCGCGCTGGCCGGCCGTGTCGAGCCGGTTCAACGCCGCATGGCCGAGCGCCGAGGTCATCGAGTATGCCATGACCACGACCCAGACCAGGGCCGAGGCGGCAGCCTGCGACCACATCCTGGTGCGTATTGCGGCGAAGAAAAAGAACGGCACGAGTGCTTTCATGCAGTCCGCGGCCGCGCTGGCCGCGCCGTAGATTTGGCCATCAAACTCGGTTCTGCCGAGGCTGAAGCCAAAACGCCAGTTCATCGCACACGATACGGCGAGCAGAACGCCGGCCGCGAGAACCCCTAACACGCCTAGAGCATGTCTCATTTCTCTTATGCCCTCTGTTTGCCGGCCGTTTTTAAACTAAATAGTTCAATGACTTGCGGCCGGACGTTCGTGTCCGATGAGAGGGCACAATCGGACAGATTTTCCTCAGCTCTTACGACAGACAAGGCGTACCAGCCGATTGGCGAAGCGGCTCATCGGTCCGTTGAGCTCCGGGCCATCCCCAATGGCATCCGGCAGGCCGATAACCGCGCGCTCAGGTGGTGCGCCGAGAGCTGAAGCCTCGCTCGATGGTGTTCAGGCACTGGCGGTCATCGCCGCTCGATACCGCTGTGCAAAAACGTCCCACATGAGCGAAGGCGACACGATACGAACGCAATACAGCCCCCTCGTTGCCTTTGCTACAGCGATTCGAATGACTGAGAAATCTTTTGTTAAGGGAATCAGTCCCATAGCCGACTCGGGCAGCGATGCAACCATCTGTTGCTGTTTTACCGGCCGCACTGTTGCGCACAAGTCCACGCACTTGAGGCACAGCTTTTCCCCAAACGCAGCAGCGAAATTTCATCGCGCCGTAGCGTTGCACACCGATGGCGCGCGGCGTGCGTTCACTGCAGTGCGCCGCGACCAGCGCGAGTGCCTCCCGTGCAGAAAAAATTCTGCTCAACCCGTTGCATCGGCGTCTGCATCGATTTACTTCTTGTTAGCGGGTTGGAAGCCCCGGACAGTCGAGAAATCGGCGTTGGCGCCTTTAAACTCATTGTCATCGCTTCCAGATACTTTCGCATGACGAACTCTTTAGGGAAGCTGCCGGCATAGGTGGCACCGACCCGAGCCGCACACCCAATCGGAGCGGCGACTGGAGTAAGAAGTAATGCGTAGCTTAAGTGGGTTTGTGCTGCTGGCAGGCGTCGGCGTCGGGTTGTTCGTATACCTTCCCGCACCCGTGGATCGTGACATCTCGCTCGATCAGGCTCGCCGGCACGTGGCGGAACGCGCCATCGAAATGCGGCTGACCGCAACGGCAGCGCTCAATGAGACGTCTGTTCTGGGCCGGGAGCGCACGTTCTCTCCCAACGTCCCGCTGATCACGGCCGCCCGTCGCACGGCTCCCGCCCCCTCCGTCACGGTCACCACTGCCCCGATCGCGGGAACCACACAGCCGACCACGTCGGGTGCGTGGAATACCTCGGTCGGCTATGCGGCCACCGGCACGCCGGCGTACGCGCAGCATACCTCGCTCCAGCCCACCGATGCGGCAGGCCGATATCAGCTCATCGTGGAATTGCAGCAGGAGCTGAGGCGCCTCGGCTGCTATTACGGGCGGATCGACGGGTCGTGGGGTGCGGGCTCCAAGCACGCGATGTCGTACTTCACCAATCGCGTCAACGCCGAGCTGCCCGTCGACAATCCGGACTATGTCCTTCTGACCTTGCTCAAGTCGCATAACGGCAAGACCTGCGGCCCCTGCCCGGCAGGCCAGTCGGCCACCGCCGACGGCCGCTGCGTCGCGCAGACGGCGACGACGGCAACCAGCCAGCAAGCCCTGCCGTGGCACACGACGACGGCACAGCCGGCACCGTCGACAGCATCGCGGCCGCTCTTCACGCCGGTGCCCACCACCGTCGTTTCAACCGAGCCCCTTCCGGGTCGCATGGCCATCGGTGCACCGAGCCCGCTCCCGCCCGTTGACGCTGCCAACTCTGGGTCGATGGGCGCGGGCTACGGGCCCTACAGGCCGCAGGACGCAACCACCGCGGCTCTGGATGGCAGCGCACTGGGGGCAGTGGACCCGGCCGCGTCAGCTGCCTCACAGGAAGAGCCCAAGCGGCGCGCATCCAAGCGCTCGCGCCATCGCGACGGACCCGGCACCCCGCGCTACAATCTCTTGCTGAGCCTCGGCGGCGTCTACTGACATCCTCAATTTGTGTCAGCGCGCGAAGACGCGGGTGCGGCCTCGATGCCGCTCACGCCGGCTTTTCCGTCTCCTCGATGAGCCAGGCAAGATAGTCCGCGGAGCCGCCGCCCACGGGTAGCTCCAGCAACGCCGGATTGGTGTAGGGGTGCTGCTCCTTGACCGCGGCGATCACGGCCTCGACCAGCCCTTTGCGCGTCTTGATGATCATGACCGCCTCGCTGCCGCGCTCGATCTTGCCTTCCCAACGGTAGATGGAGGTCATGCCGGGGATGATGTTCACACATGCCGCCAGATGAGCCTCGACCAGTCCTTTCCCCGCCAAATCCGCACTCTCAGGTGATGGAAAGGTCGAATAGATGAGAACGGGCTTGTCGTTTTCCTGCACTTGAGCGAGCCTCCACGCTTCGTGCCCTTCCCCTCCCCCCGCAGCTACCATGCCCAAGCGAAAACGAAAATTCGAAAAGATCGCCTTTGTGGCGAGCGACATGCCCGAGGCCGTCGAGGCCCATGCGCGCCTGGCGGAGCGCTATGGCGAGTTCGATACCGCGGAGGCGGATGCCATCGTCGCACTCGGCGGCGACGGGCACATGCTGCAGACCCTGCACCGGTTCATGAACGACGGCATCCCGATCTACGGCATGAACCGCGGGTCGGTCGGCTTCCTGATGAACGAGTACAGCGAGGAGAATCTTCTCGGCCGGCTGGCCGCCGCCGAGGTCAGCCGCATCCATCCCCTGTCGATGCTGGCCTACGACAAGTCCGGCAAGGCCCACAAGGCGCTCGCCATCAACGAGGTCTCGCTGTTTCGCGAAAGGTATCAGGCCGCAAAGCTGCGAATTCTCGTCGACGGCAAGGTGCGCATGGAGGAGCTCATCTGCGACGGGCTGCTCGTCGCCACGCCGGCCGGCTCCACGGCCTACAACCTGTCAGCGCACGGCCCCATCCTGCCCATCAACGCACCCCTGCTCGCGTTGACGCCCATCAGCCCGTTCCGGCCGCGGCGCTGGCGCGGGGCGCTGTTGCCCAACAAGGTTCACATCACCATTCACGTGCTGGAACCGGACAAGCGGCCCGTGAGCGCCGTTGCCGACCACTTCGAAACCCGCGGCGTCACCCGCGTGGAGGTCGAGAAGGCCCGCAACATCGATCTCTACATGATGTTCGATGCCGACCACAGCCTGGACGAGCGGGTTCTCGCCGAGCAGTTTCGCTATTGATGCAGGGCGCCGCCGTTTGATGCGCTCACCTCGGGGCGCCAAGCAAACTCCTCCGGCACGAAAACGCGCATCGCCGCCACGCGCGCCGTCGATTCCACAGTCGTTGGCTTCAGGCTCGGGGCCGGCGGCCGCTCGGGCGCGTAACGTGCCGCAAGTGCGCCGGCGTGCGGCTCAAAGGCACGCAACGGGCCGGTCAGATGCTCGTAGGCCTGCGCCAGCGTGAGAGGCGCCCCGCGCGGCTCAAACAGCGCCGGCTCTGCCCGAGCGAGCTCCGGCAGGTAGCTTGCGGCCTCCGCGTCCGGCTTGGCCGCGGCAAGCTTGATGAGGCCGATCGCGGCCTCGGGTCCGAAGACATGCGCGATATAGAGGTCACCCGCCGTCGGTGCGCGCTGCAGGGCCGCAGCCAGCGCCCTTGCATTGCGCATGGCCGCCGCGCGCGCCACCCGGCCTGCAAGCTCGGCATCCCAGCGCGCCTTCAGGATCTGGTGCCGCTCGGCTGAGGCCGGCACGTAGTAGCGGCCGCCGCTGGTCTGGAAGATGCGTGCCGAATAGCCCCGCCCATCATCGGCCACGTCCTCCTTGAGCGCCCGCAGCCACATCCGCTCGCTGAAGCGGTACGGCCCTTTCAGGGGCTCTCCGACAAAAGCCGATTGTGCCGGCGGCACCGTCGCCTGGGCCGCACCAGGCGGCCTCATTGCGCCGTGGCCGGCCGTGGTGGCGGCGACTGAGAGCACGAGTGCAAGTTGCACCGGGACGTCGAGAAGGGAACTCAAGAGCTTCGCTCCGCAACGGCGACGAAACGCACGAACGCGGTTTGAGGCCCGCAAAGCAGTGGAGCCCGGCCTCCACGCTAAGTTCCAACGGTAAAGACAGTGTTAACGACTGTTCCAGTTTGCGGCAGTCGGCACCGGGAGGCGCATGCCCGCCATGCTCGTCGTCACCAACGCGTCACGATGTCGGAAAGGACGGGCCGCTCGCGGTCCTCGGGGCGCACCGCGGCCGTCCCGACATAGACGAAGCCGGCGATCCGCTCGTTCTGGGCGAGCCCCAGCGCCTCGCAGACCTGCGAGTTGTAGGCAATCCATTCGGTGATCCAGGACGTGGCATAGCCCAACGCGTTGGCCGCCAGACACAGATTGAAGCAGGCCGCACCCGCCGAAAGGATCTGCTCCCATTCGGGCGCACCGGGATGCGCAACGACACGCGATACGACCGTGATGACGAGAGGCGACCGTGACAGGCGCCCTCGCTCCAAAGCCAGGCGCACCTCGGAGGGCGGCTCCTTTTCCAGCGCTGCGCACGCCCGCGCAACGACCTCGCCCAGCCGGGCCCGCGCATCGCCCTCCAAGACGATGAAGCGCCAGGGGACGAGCTTTTTGTGATCGGGCACCCGCGCGGCGATTGTCAGCATCGTCTCGAGCTCCTCCGGGCTCGGTCCCGGAGGTCCCAAAACCTCGGGCTTCACGGAGCGGCGCGTGGAGAGGAGGGCAAGAACGGGGTTTTCCATGGGCTAGTCGTAGCGGCAGGCCCGAAGCGGCGCCAACTCAAATTCGTCGCACAGGGCGCACCGGCCCTGGCGGCCCCATCGGGCGGGGTGCCGTACCGCGCCGCGATAGGCTATCCTGGACAGAATCCCGCCGGCCGCAATCGGGCGATGCGGGGCACGCAGAAAGCTTCTTATGGGACCGTCATGCCGTTTCGTCTGACCGCAATGTTGTTGAGCGTTATCCTGCTCGCGCTCACCGGCAGCGTGGCGACCGCGCGCGCGGCCGACGCGGAGCCGACGGTGATGATCCTGCTCGACGGCTCGGGCTCCATGTGGGCCAGGCTCGGCAGCGGCACACGCGCCAAGTTCGAGTTTGCCCGCGACGCGCTGCGCGCGGCATTGCCGCGCATTAGGCCCGGTGTGCGCCTGGGGCTTGCCTCTTTCGGGCATCGTCGCCGGGGGAACTGCTCCGACGCGGAGGTCATCGTTCCGCCCGAGCGCGGCAATCTGGAGCAGGTCATGGCTCCGCTCGAGAGGATGAACGCCACCGGCAAGGGGCCGCTGGTTCTCGGCCTGCGCGGCGCCGCGGCGGCGATCGGTCCGGCAGCGCCCTCTAGCATCGTGCTGATCCATGACGACGTCGACAACTGCGATCAGGACGTGTGCGCGGCTGCCGCCGAGATCGCCAAGGCCAATCCAAAACTCGCCGTGCACACCATCGGCATCGGCCTCACGCAAGCCAAGCTGCAGCAAATGAGCTGTCTTGCGCGGCTGACGGGCGGCAAGCTCTATGATGCGCAGAGCGCCGCCGGCGTCGCCTCTGCGCTCGACCAGATCATCAAGCTCGCCCACCTGGAAGCCGACGCGCAAGCTCGCCGGCCCGAGCAGCAGGAAGTCTCCGAAAGCGACGCCCCCGCGCCGGGCGCGGATGCGGCTCCCGGCCTTTATCTGTCCGCCGGTCTGGGCCCCAAGAGCGCCACGCTGGAGAGCCCGGTGCACTGGCGCATCACGAAGGCGGGATCGGATGAGACGGTGCGCGACGTGAGGGCGCCGACCCTCGTCGAGAAGCTGCCGCCTGGGCCCTACGAGGTCGAGGCGCAGCTGGGTCTCGCCTCGGCCCGGCAGTCCGTCAACGTAAGAGCCGATGCTCCGACCCCGGTACGCATCAATCTGAACGCCGGCGTGCTCAAGATGGTGGCGCGCCCTGCGAAGGGTGCTGCGCCACTGCCGGCTGCGGTCTTCAGCGTGGCCGCCGCGAGCAACAGCGGCGCGGCAACGGCGGCGGCTCCCATTTGGATCGGGCGCGAGCCTCAGCCCGAGATCCTGCTTCCGGCCGGCGAGTACCGCGTCAGCGCCGAGAGCGGCAGTGCGCGCCAGGAGCAGACGGTCAGGATCGCTGCCGCCACCGGAACCACTTTCGACGCCATGCTGGCCACGGGACGCCTGCAGCTTTTCGCATCGAATGGACGCGGTGACGGGCAGGGCGAAGCGCTGACCGACGGGGTCACGTACATCATCTACGAGGACGACCCCGATGCGCCCCAAGGGCGCCGCGAGGTGACACGCTCGGCAGCCCCTGCCCCCATCTTCACGCTCCCGGCCGGCACGTACTATGTGACGGCACGCACTTCCGGCGGGGAGGTGCGCGAGCAGATCGCGATAGGCGCCGGCGATGCCGTGAGGCGCGCTTTGCCGCTCGCCCTGGCGCGCGTCACCCTCACCGCAACCCTCGACGGCGCCCCTCCTCCGGAGAGCCTGCCGCTCACCTTCACCGTCGTCAGCCTCGACGCGGCGCCGCCGCGCGAAGTGATGCGCACGGTCGCCAGGGAGGCCGAGCTTGAGCTTACTGCCGGCAGCTACCGGCTGGAGGCGGCTCTGGGCACAACCAACGTGCGCGCCGCGACCGATGTAACGCTGCGCGCGGGGCAGTCGCAGAAGCTTGCGCTGACGCTGGAGGCGGGCGAGGTCACCTTGAAACGCGCCGGCGAGCAGGGGACGTCGCCCAATGACGTGCTGTGGGAGATCAAGGACGACAATCGGCGTACCGTGCTGCGCACCAGCCGGCCGCAGCCGACGGCGCTGCTGGCGCCCGGGCGCTACGTCGTCAGCTCCGAGACCCGCGATCAGGAGCTGACCGGGATCATCGTGCTGAAAGCCGGCGAGCACCGCACCTTCGAGATCGGCGGCTAATGCCGGGGAAAGCGCGGCGTGGCGATTCACCGGCCACATTTCGACCATTCTCCTGCCGCGTCGTGGCACTGGCGTATCACTGGCGAGACGGACCCTGGGCGGTGATGGCAAGCCGAGCAAACTTTCAATGGCATTGCGCAGCCCGCCACGCCGTGCCGGCGCTGGCAATGCTACTTGCCGTGTCTGCTCCTGTGCGCGCGCAGGACGTCCAATGGGATACGGGCATACAGCTGCCCAGCGCGTTTCCGGCCGCACCCGGCGCCCCCGACGAGCAGCCGCCTACCCGCGAGATGCTCGATGTGCCCGCCAATACCACGGTGGTGCCACGCAAGGCCGCCCCAAAATCCACTGACGCCAACTCGCCCGCCCAGGTCAATCTCGTCGCGCTCCTGACGGTGGATGGCCAGCGCATCGATCAGGGGCTCGTGTGGCGCGTCTACAAACCCGCGGCCGACGCCGACAGCGAGCCCAAGCTGTTGATGACAAAGCGCGAGGCGAACCCCACGATCGAGCTCAAGCCGGGCGATTACATCGTGAATGCCGCCTTTGGTCGTGCCGACTTGACGCGCAAGATCACGGTAGAGGCCGCCGCGACGATGAGCGAGCGGTTCGTTCTCAATGCCGGCGGGCTCAGGGTGAAAGTGCTGGTCGATGGGGCCGCCCCGGCGCCCAACACGGTCAGCTACGACATCTACAGCGGCGAGCGCGACCAATCCGACAACCGTGCAAGGATCCTGAGCCGCGCCAAACCCGATTTCGTCATCCGCCTCAACGCCGGCATCTACCACATCGTATCGACCTACGGCGACGCCAACGCCACCGTCGAGTCCGACGTAACGGTCGAGGCCGGCAAGCTCACCGAGGCGACCGTCTCCCACGCGGCGGCCCGTGTCACCTTCAAGCTTGTCACAAGGGTCGGCGGCGAGGCGCTGCCCGACACGCAGTGGACCGTGCAGACGCCGGAGGGGCAAGTGGTCAAGCAAAGCGTCGGGGCGCTGCCGACGCACATCCTCGCACCGGGTACCTACACGATCATCGCCAAGTCCGGCGCGCGCGCCTTCAAGCGCGATTTCACCCTGGCAAACGGCGATGTCAGCCAGGTCGAGGTGCTGATGCGCTAGGGTCTTTCCGGTCTTCGTGGATTCGCGGAAAGACCCTAGCCCTTCATTTTGACGTGCTTCTTATCGGAAAACCGGTTCCCACTTTTCCGGAAGCACTCTAGCCGCGCCGGCACGCCCTCGCATGCTCAGAAGTCGGTCAGCACCCAGTCGGTGGGACAGCCGTTGCGGCGCATGCGCATTTCCACCGCCTCATGCTCGCGGCCGCGCTTCAGCTCGAAGAACAGCCCACGTGCGATCTGCCAGTGCTCGCATGCGGTGGTCAGGTCGCCGCTTTCATGGGCAAGATCGCCGAGCGCCAGCCGCGCTTGGGCATGAACCTCCTTGTGCTGCGGCCCTCCCGCGCCACGAATGCTCTTGCGCAGCAGCTCTTCGGCGTCCGACGTGCTTCCCGCCTCGATGCGGCAATGCGCCAACGAGAGGTAGAGACCGGGCAGCTCGTCCGTATTCCCCTTGGCCTCGGCATCGCGCACGGCCCCGTACAAGGCCGCACTGTCGCGCACGACCGGTGCGCTGCCTCTCTCGCGCTGCTGGGATGGAACGGCCTCGCGCTCGAGCGCATGCCGTCTTGATCGTCTGCGCAGCAACAGCAGAATGAGAAGGAGAGCGGACACGGCCAGCGCGCAGAGCAGAGCCCAGGCAAGCTCCACATGCTGCGCCATCAGCTCCCTCATCCCTGCATCCCACGAGGTTGCAAGCAAACCTCAACCGTCCCGCGCCGCGGCTCTCCACCTCACCGGAAGGGCATCGAGTACATCAGACCGCCCTTGGTCCACAGATTGTTGAGGCCGCGAACGAGCTTGAGGTCCGAATTGGCCCCCACGTTCCTGTCGAAGATTTCCCCGTAGTTGCCGACGATCTTCACCACCTGATAGGCCCAGTCGCGCGGCAGGCCAAGCGCTTGTCCAAGATTGGCTTCCAGACCAAGGAAACGGCGCACCTCGGGCACGGTCGACGTACGCTTGGCATCGACGTTTGCACTCGACAGGCCGAGCTCCTCCGCCTCGAGCAGCGCCATCAGCGTCCAGCGCACCACGGCGAACCACTGCGGATCGTCCTGACGCACGGCGGGCCCCAGTGGCTCCTTGGTGATGAGCTCGGGCAAAATAAAGTGGTTGTCGGGATCCTTGAGCTTGCTGCGCGCCAGCGCGAGCAAGGAGATGTCACCCGTCAGCACCGTGCAGTTCCCCGCCGCATAGGCCTTGACGAGATCGTCCCAGTTCTCCTGCGCCACGATCTGGTAGCGCATGTGCTGCGCGCCGAAGAACTCCGCAATCCCCTGCTCGCCCATCACCCCCGGCAAGGCGCAGATCGAAGCGCCGGAAAGCTCAAAGACGCTCGCCACCGCGTTGCCGCGGCGCGTCAGGAAGCCTTGCCCGTCATAGAACAGCACCCCGGTGAAACGTGCGCCGAACTCGGTGTCCCGGCTCAGCGTCCACGCGGCGCCGCGCGCGATCACGTCCACCTCGCCCCCCTGCAGCGCCTTGAACCCGTCGTTGGCGCTGAGCGGCCAGAACTTCACCGCCTCCTTGTTGCCGAAAACCGCCGCGGCAAGGGCAGTGCAGAACTCCACATCGAGGCCGGAGCGCACGCCGGCCTGGTCGACCTCGGAGAATCCCGGCTGCGCTTCGCTGACGCCACAGAGCACGTGTCCGCGCGCCCGGATCGCCTCCAGCGTCGTGCCGCTGACCGCGTCGGCCGCGCTAGCCGTCATGAAGAGTGCACCGAGGCCAAGAGCCGCGGTCTTCAAGCAGCGGAACTGCGAAAGGTTTTTCATCACGTTGGGCATCAGTGTGGGACGACAGCCGCCAGGGCGCAAGGGACACCGTGCTGCAGGACCGTTGGGAAGGTAAATCAGAAGGCGCTGAACGCCGGGCGCACCAATCCCCCGTATTGGACGATCGGTCAAGATCTTGACCCGGGATCAAAGTTGCGTCACACGGGCCGCTGCCGCGGCGACCAGGATCCGCCCGATGTCCACCTCCGACAAGAAGCCCAAGCGACCATTGCGGCCCGCCACCCAGGTCGTGCATTCCGGACGCGATCCCCGTGCCTGCCACGGCTTCGTGAACCCTCCCGTCTATCGCGGCTCGACCGTGCTGTTTCCCACGGTGGAGAAGCTCTGGAAGCGCGACCAGGAGTATACCTACGGCCGCACCAGCACGCCGACCGTCAAGGCGCTCGAGGAGGCCATCGCCCAGGTGGAGGGCGGAGAAGCAACGGTGCTGACGGCATCGGGATACCAGGCCGTCAGCACGGCGATCTTCGCTTTCGTCGGAACGGGCGACCATATCCTGGTCACCGACAGCGTCTATCAGCCCACGCGCTTGTTCTGCGACCGCCTGCTGGCCAAGCTCGGCGTGGAGACGACCTACTACGATCCCCTGGTGGGCGCCGCCATCGACGCGCTCGTGCGCCCCAACACGCGGCTCATCTTCACCGAGAGCCCCGGCTCTCAGACCCTCGAGGTCCAGGACATTCCCGCCATCGCCGGTGTGGCGGCAAAGCGCAAGCTCTGGCTACTGCTCGACAATACCTGGGCAAGTCCGCTCTATTTCCGGCCTTTCGACCACGGGGTCGACGTCTCGATCCAGGCGGCCACCAAGTACATCGTCGGGCACGCCGATGCGATGCTGGGCGCCATTACCTCCAATGCCCGCGCGGCCGCACAGATCGCACGCACCAAGGAGCTGCTCGGCATCTGCCCCGGCTCGGAGGAGACGTACCTGGGCACACGCGGCCTGCGGACCCTGGCGACCCGCCTTGCCGAGCATCAGCGCGCCGGCATCGAGATGGCACGCTGGCTGGAGGCTCGGCCCGAGGTGGCACGCGTGCTGCACCCCGCGCTGCCGAGCCACCCGCAGCACAAGATATGGAAGCGCGATTTCCTGGGGGCGTCGGGCCTTTTCTCGATCATCCTCAAGCCGGTCGCCATGCCGGCACTGGCGGCCATGCTCGATGGCCTCAAGCTGTTCGGCATGGGGTTCTCGTGGGGCGGCTACGAAAGCCTCGTCGTTCCCTTCGATCCCTCCGGCTACCGCTCGGCGACAAAGTGGGACGCCGAGGGGCCGGCGCTGCGCTTCCACATCGGGCTCGAGGACGTCGACGACCTGAAAGCCGACCTCGATGCCGGTTTTGAGCGCATGGCCGCAGCACGCTGAGGCCGGCGCCCAGCATTGTGCGGCAAGGCTTTGGCTGGGCGCCCCCGATCGAGCCCGGGGCTTCGAATCCCGATTTTGCCACAAAGGTCTTTTTTGTGACCGATTCAACGCGTTAACTATGTGGCGCGAGAGGGTGCTTGAACATGCAGGGGCAACGGCAAGCTCCTGCAGCACAAGCGAAAATCCCGTCGCGGGGGGATACGTTCGTGCGCGTTTTCGGCCTACTGCTCGTGGTGCTGGCCGGGCCTGCAATCGCCTCGGAGCTGGGGGAAAGCCCCACGCTCGCGCGGTTCGCCTACGCTAATTCTCCCGCGTTCGTGACGTCGGTCGAGCCGGCCACGGTTCCACCGAGCGCGCACTTGCGTCTGTTGACCCTCGTTGCTGCCGAGCACCTCGCCGCACAATCATCGCGACTGGCACCGGCGGATGAGCCGCCGCGCGAGGATCAGGGGCCCGAGCAGCCGCCGCTCGAGGATGGCGTGCAGGCTGCCCCTGGGGGTTCTGCCCCGGCCGCGGCCGCAAGCGGCCGGCAACCGGCTCCCGCCCGCCTTTCTGCCCTTCCTGAGGCCATGCACGTGCTCACGCATGCGCCGACCGACGCAGACGCAACACCTGTTGTCTCGACGAAAAAGAGTGCTTCCCGCCCGAGCACCGCCAAGACGCGTGCCAAGCGGCGCAGGAAGGCCCGGCGGACACGGCGGCGCTCAGCACCGGTGGCGCAGAGAGGCAGCAACACTGCCGAGGACGCCACGGTCCCCCGTTGGGCCGCGCAAATGTTCGATACGCTCTGGCAAAGGCGGGCATTCGCCTATCAGTGAGCACGCTGCAAAGCGCGCTGAGCTCACAGCAGCTCGCCGTACGCCGCAAGGTAGGTGCGCGCGGATTGCGAAAGCGACAGCCTTTCCTCCACGAAACGCCGCGGCTGGTAGGTATTGAGCCTCGACCAGAACCTCGACAGCGCGCTCTCGAATTCGGCGATCTGGAACCGCTCTCCGCAACGCTCGTCGAAATACGGCACCGAGCTTACGCGCAGGTCGGGCCCGGCAAAGCGCCGCTGAACCGGATCGACGAGATCGCCCTCGTCCCACGCCAGGATCGGCAGGTTGCAGGACATGGCCTCCTGGCATGCCAGCCCCTGCGTCTCGTGCTCGCAAAGAAACACCATGGCACGTGACCGGCGCATCAGAGCGGCAAACCTGCTGAGATGATGGTGGCCATATTGGACGGTCTCGAACGAGAGACCGGCTGCGCGCAAGCCCTCCTTGACACGCTCGAGCACGCGCGGGACCTCCCGCTCGCGCTGCCAGCGTATCTTGTCGTAGATCAGCACATCGATGTCCTTGGGGCATGCGCTGGCGTCCGTCCACCTGTCGGTGTCGATGCCGACCGGCCACACCAGCATCTTGTCTCCGCAATCGCGCCGATAGAGGCTCGCGGCCCACTCGCACGGCTGGATCAGCTTCCTGATGCGCGGCTCGCTCGCCAGCACGGCGGCGCTGTCGGGAAGCCCATAGTCGCCGGGACCGAATATGACCGGATTGGGCAGCCGCACCTTGTCAAGCACCGAAGGGTAGCCGGAAAGCCCGATAGGATAGGTTGGATGCCGGCGGGCAAGGGCAAAATCGTTGACCCGCACGTCGCAGCCCGCCTGCATCAAGCACGTGCGAAGCAACTGGAACGCGGTGTAGAAGCCCGTCCACACCTGCGCCCGCTTCAGTGTGCGGTAGGCGTAACGGGCGGCACTGTGGGCTCGCGAATGCAGGGCCCCGGCAAGCCCTTCCGCCGCCTTGAGCTCGAAACCATCGTAGAACAGCAGAACCAGAGGGCCGCGGCGCGTGTGGATCGCCTTCTCCAAGGCCAACGTGTCGTCAGCGCTCAGCGAGCAACGCGAAGCCGGAGCGGCGTGCAGCGATACCATACGATCAACCTTGCTAGCGAATGGGGCGCGTGTTTGTGCGTGCGCCTCCCACGGAGCGCCGGCCGCCGCGCCCGGGCATAGCCGCGCTCGCCATGGCGGCGACCAACAGGAATTGCCAGACACTGTGATTGACGAACAGTGGATACTCGACGAGCGTAAGAAGCGTGACGTAAATCACGAGCAATACGCACCAAAGTGAATCGTAGCCGCGCTCGCGGAGAAAACTCCTAATCGTGGTGACAAAGGCGCTGATGAGGCCGGCCATCAGGAGAATTGGCCCCATGATGCCGAAGGAGACCGCCACCTCGATGAAATTGTTGTGAAAGTACCAGAGCGGCTGGCCTATCACGTAACGCAGGTATTCAGCAGTCGTCAGAGGGCTTTGCCAGTAGCCTTTGAACCCATAGCCCAACCACGGACGCTCCGCGAAGGCGTCGAACCCGAAGTTCCACAGGATCGTGCGGCCCGTCAGCGTGGCGTCCTTGCCGAAGCCTTGGAGCACGGCCTTCACGACGTTGATCTCGCCGATGGAGATAGCAAGCACGGCGCAAGAGCCGGCGATAAAGAGCAGGCCGATGCCGAAAGAGAGCACGTTACGCCCCTGGCGATAGCAGAAGGCGAGCACGATAGGGCAAACCGTGGCGACCGCCGCCACGGCCGACGTGGCGGAATGCGACATGGCAAGCGTGAAGACTGCCAGCACTAACGCCGCAGTGCTCAGGAAAGGCCGCCAGCCCATGAGCAGCAGACATGCGCTGGTGAAGATCAGCGATGTTGCCGCACCTCCAAGCATGTTCTTGTGGGGAAAGAGACCGACCCAATTTCCTTCTATATCCACCGTCGCCCAAGGTTTGATCGCAGTGACAACCAGCGATGCGATCAGGCTGAAAAGAAGCGCCGTGAACACGACGACGATGATCCTGTGACGCGGCAACCGGATAGCGAATAAGAAGCCTGCCATGATTGTCATGCCAAGCTGCAGGCCGTGATAGAGGCTGACGGTGGGGTTTAGCGACCAAAGGGCAGAGAAAATGGCCAGCGCCGGCCAGGACATGATGATCTTGTGGTGCAGTGCCTGTGCAATGAGCGGCCTGGGCTCGCGCAAAAGATAGTAAAGGACGGTGACATCGATCGCCGCCCACACGTAACGCTCGACGTTGCCGATGCCGAACAGGGGTACGGAGGAGGCGCCCATGACGAAGAGCACCCACAACCCCTCCAGCACACGCTTGCGCGAGAACGCCAGCTGCAAACCACCGCGGCGTACCTTCGGCAAGTCGTGGCCGGGCCACGCAGAACCCGCGCCTGTTGCCCTCATCCAAGCCCTCTCCGCTCGCAGCCGCGGGCCCGCCGCGCCCGGGGCGCACTGCTTGGCACCCGCCGCTTGGCGCCAGTCTAGTCGCAAAGCGGCCGGCCTGATGCTACGCCTTTTTCATTACGGGGGGTCGCCGGAAGGTGCCGCCACCCTCACCGATTGTTGCTAATTGGAGGCTGCCACAAGAGCACGGGCTCCTGCCTCGCCCACTCTTTTGCGAGCAGCCGCGGCCAAGGCCCATCCGTGAACGAATAGGGGTCGCGGAGGGCCGTCCTGTTCGCGCAATCGGTGCTCTGGTCGACGCTCGACGCCCAAATCGAGGAGTTGTTCGCCGCCGCTGACATCTCTTCTTCTGGCAAAGCTCTTGTCGTCCACACCTGTATTCGCAAGGGGCCAGCGAACGCGGTCAATGCTTGGCTTCCGCACCAAATCCATGACGCTGCAGCTCACCGATCTTGGTTCGTGTGGCTTCCAGAATATTGGTCAACTCTCCCAGAATGTAAGGATCGTCGATACCGGGGTCCGGCATTGACGTGCCCGGTGCAAAGGCCTGAGGGTCCGCGAGAAACGCCATCAACTCGCTCCTCGACCAATTGCCGGAGTGGTGGCGAAGCGCTGCGGAATAACCTTTGAACTTGCCGGAGGCTATTCGCGCCTTGAATATGGCAGCCAGACTGGGCGCCTTTTCATTGACCGCGGACACGAACGAGTGACACCTCAAACAGCCGTCGAGTGCCGCACGGACCTGACCACGCTGCTGATCGTCGTAGGGTGCCCGTGCGAAGTAGTCATTTATGAAATCGTTCGTGAAGCCCTTCTTGGAGACCGACAGGAACATCAAATGCGCGTCGTCGGTCCAGAGCACGAGGTGCCCACCCTTGAGGAAATGCGCGTAGCGGATCCGCGTGCCAATGGGAATCTTCTCTGCAAACACGACCCGTTCGTCTTTAATGCGAATGCGATAGAGGCTTCCGTAGTTCATTGAGGCCATAAGTATGTCGCCGTCCCAACTGGGGTGGAAGTCCTCGATGAGCGCGAGGTTCGATATTCCCACCGAGGGAAGCCACGCAAATGTCGGGGCCGTGAACGTGTCATGCCGGCCAAACGATCGAGTCCCTGGAATGGGAAGCCCATTGTAGAGCGTACCAAGTGTCTCTTCGGGCCAACCGTAGTTCGCGCCCTCGACAATGCGGTTCAGCTCATCGCCGCCGCGCATGCCATGTTCCACAACCCAAAGATTGCCCCCGCGATCGAACACAATGCCTTGTGGGTTGCGGTGTCCCGACGAGACGATGCGGGATTGGTGCGAGACAAGGTCAATAGCCATGACCTTGCCGTAGTCAGCAGCCGGGTCCTGAGCCACCTTTCCCGGGCCATACAGTCCGTCCCAGTGGAAATCGCCATTGCCCATATAGATTGTGGCCGGTGCTTTGAAGGCCATCCTGCCGCCTGCCACTTCTCCCTCAAGGGCGGCATATTTCTTCTTTAGCGGCAAACATGGCCGGCTCCTGTAAATGACATTCCAGTCTTCCTTGCGGGCGACAATTTGCTCCGCCACGTCGACCGCAGGATCGAGGGCAAGAATGGCGACTGCATTGCGGTAACATTCTTCCGGCGCAACAAATTCGGTATATGCGATCGCAAGCCCATGCTGGCTTGCAGACTCGTAGTGAAGAATGTCGTTGTAGCGAAGGCGATCGAAATGGTGAACGTAGCCGCTGTACCGGCTCAGCTTAGCTGTCTCGACATAGCCCGAATAGCCGTTGTCGGGCGTCTCGATCCGAGTCTTGATGATGCTGTCTGCCGATCGTGCAGAAAAGATGGTCCCCTCGTAGGTCAGGAGAAGCACGGCATCTCCGAAAGAGGTCATTCCTCCGCCTGCGCCCTCCCGCTGCACCGGGACGGATCGAGATTCCCCGACAAGCCGCAGGAAAACAGAATCGAAGCTGACGTGGGATTCGGCAGCGCTTCCCCCCGGTTGCGCGCCCAAGAGCCTGCTCTCAAGAGACTCAACAAGTCGAGAATGCCGAACATCGTATCGGCAAGCAGCATACCCAGAAAAGAGCAATACGATTGCAGCTGCGGCTGCAAGACCCGTAATTGCCAGGGTGGAAACACGCAACTTGAAACGCATTGATCACCGCGCGCAACTGCGCCAGCTGTACTCGAACCAGAATAGCGATCGGAAACAAAACACGCCTCAGCGTGTCACTCCGGTCGCTTGACTTTGAATTGACGGCAGCTTGCCGCGCAACATCGTCTGATTTTCACTTTCTAGGTCTCCTGTAGCGTTTACAAGCGGCATCTTGAACGGATCACCAATTGGCCAGCAAATGCGCGCGTAATCTGCCTGACAGCGTCATGCAGTCGCCAGGAAACGTCAGGTCACGGCGCTTGACGTCGCACTCTCGGGGCATAGAGGCGGCCGCCCGCCCAACCGGAGACTTTCCGCACATCGGTGGGATCATCGGCGAGGCTCAGTGCGGTCATGGCCGAGCCATCGGCGATCCGGGTATGACTGAGGACAGGCTGGGATGCCGAATCCGGATCAACTCCTCGCGCCACCAACAATACGGCAACGCGTTGCGGCGTGCAGTGATGCCCTGCGATTAACCTTGCTTGCGAACGGAACGCAGGAATGCGCAAGCGCCTTGCCGCGATCGGCAGCCGGCACAGGTGAGCAGGAGCCTTATGACCGGCCACTCTCAGCTGCTGATTTTGCAACGATAATTTGAGGGCCGAAGAACAAACGCAGCAGTCATTTCCAAATGCGGGCACGTTTGGAATTTGCAATGGCGACGGCGCAAAGTCCGCAAGCAACTGAAAAGGTGTGGCGATCCCGGCAGGATTCGAACCTGCGACCCTCTGCTTAGAAGGCAGATGCTCTATCCGTCTGAGCTACGGGACCACTTGGCATTCGCCGCGCTGCTGCGGCGCGGCATCGTAGGCCTCCGATACGCCGCCGAACCTGCGAAGGCAAGGCGCGGCGCTGCTTCCTCGGGGCTCTTTCACTCCGTCCACGACGTAGGTCCAATGGGCATTTTGCAGCCTAAGATGCATTGATCGTGACGGTAAAGCCGTGGCACAAGGGTTTCAACAATAAGCCATATCGAGCATCGTGCGGGCTCGAGACGGCATCACTTGGGGAAAGGGGAGACGCGTACAATGACGGCCAGCAGTGCGAGTGCAGGGGCAGCAGCACCAGGGCTCCTTTCGCGGGAGCGCATCGTCGCCAAGCCGGGCTTCAACCGCTGGCTGGTGCCGCCGGCCGCCGTCGCCATCCACCTGTGCATCGGTATGGTCTACGGCCTCAGCGTGTTCTGGCTGCCCATGTCGCAGGCGCTCGGCATCACGCAGCGGGTCACCTGCCCCGACATGACGATGGTCCAGTCGCTGTTCACGACGACCTGCGACTGGCGCGTCACCGATGTCTTGATCATCTTCACCATCGGCATCGTGTTCCTCGGCCTGTCGGCTGCGGTGTTCGGCGGCTGGCTGGAGCGCGCCGGACCGCGCAAGGCGGGCTTCGTCGCGGCCCTGTGCTGGGGCGGCGGATTCGTCATCTCCGGTGTCGGCATGCTGATCCACCAGCTGTGGATCATCTGGCTGGGGCTCGGCGTCATCGGCGGCATCGGCCTGGGGCTCGGCTACATCTCGCCGGTGTCGACGCTGATCAAATGGTTCCCCGACCGGCGCGGCATGGCGACCGGCATGGCCATCATGGGCTTCGGCGGCGGCGCCATGATCGGCTCACCCCTCGCCGTCATCCTCATGAACGGCGGCAACTTCATCAACGTCGACCTGCCCGCCATCGGGCAATGGCAGTTGCATTTCGACGGGTTCCGGACTGCCACCTCGGTCGGCGTATGGCAGACCTTCATGGTCATGGGGGCCATCTACATCGCCGCCATGTCGGCGGGCGCCTTCGGCTACCGCCTGCCGCCGGAAGGCTGGCAGCCCGACGGGTGGGCCCCGCCGTCCAACTCGCACGCCATGATCACGAGCGGCAACGTGCATCTTGAGGACGCGCACAAGACCCCGCAGTTCTGGTTCATCTGGATCGTCTTGTGCATGAACGTGTCGGCAGGCATCGGCGTGCTCGCCATGGCCTCGCCCATGCTGCAGGAGATCTTCGCCGGTTCCCTGATCGGTCTTCCCGATCTCGCCTTCGGACAGCTCAGCGAGGCGCAGAAAATATCGATCGCGGCGATCGCCGGCGGCTTTGTCGGCCTGTTGTCCCTGTTCAACGCCGGCGGGCGCTTTTTCTGGGCCTCGCTGTCGGACTACATCGGACGCAAGCGGACCTATTTCATTTTCTTTGCGCTCGGCATGGCGCTCTACGGCTCGGCGCCGACGCTGGCGCACTGGGGCGCGCTGGCGCTGTTCGTCGCCGCCTTCTGCGTCATCCTGACGATGTACGGCGGCGGCTTTGCCACGGTGCCGGCCTATCTGGCCGACATCTTCGGCACCAAGTACGTCGGCGCCATTCACGGCCGGCTTCTGACCGCGTGGTCGACGGCCGGTGTCCTCGGCCCGCTCGCCATCGGCTATATCCGCGATGCCCAAATCGCGGCGGGCATTCCCAAGGCGCAAGTCTATGACCAGACCATGTACGTGCTCGTCGGCTTCCTCGTTATCGGCCTCATTGCCAACGCGCTGATCAAGCCCGTGCACGACAAGCACCTTTTGAAGGTGGACGCGGAGGATCTGGCGGGAACATCCAAGCTGGTGACCACCGGCTCGCACGGCATCGGCTTCGGCGGCTTGAGCTTCGGCGCGATCATCGCGTGGCTGCTGGTCGGCATCCCGTTTTTCTGGGGCGTTTGGAACACGCTGATCAAGGCCATCGCGCTGTTCGGCGGCTGATCAGACCGGCGGGCCCTGCCACTGGCGCATCCAGCGCCGGTCGATCTGGTCCTTGAGCCAC
>Ga0307426_1000011_pt1 | contig 94700 bp, 88 predicted proteins | sample SalMarWE160340MG_FD_202165 | JGI IMG/M metagenome (GOLD analysis project Ga0307426, IMG submission 202165) | Salt marsh sediment microbial communities from the Plum Island Ecosystem LTER, Massachusetts, United States - WE1603-40 | ecosystem: Environmental > Aquatic > Marine > Intertidal zone >... | reverse complement strand
CGTATGCAGGAAGCTGTTGCGGAAGCGGAGACCATTGTCTTTCTCGGCTTCGCCTTCCACGAACCGAACATGAAGCTATTAGCGCCCACGAAGCCATCGCAGGCGAGGCGTGTCTTTGCGACGGCTGATGGATTGTCCGAACCTGAGGCCGAGCATCGACGCCAAGAGATCGCGCGGATGCTCTTTTGTGGAAAGCCGCCAGCGTCTGCGAAAAGATCTGTGCGGTCTGAGTATGCACCAATTCTGTCGCCCGAAAACATTGTGGTCCGCAGGGACCTGAAGTGCTTCAAATTCTTTGACGACTACGGTGCGTTGCTCAGAGCGGGCTCGTTGGTGGCGTTGGCCAATCATGTAACAGCTCGCCAGCGCGCTGGGACGGCCAAAAGCTAAGCTGAAAAATCCGGAGTCTTAATGTGATGGTCGAGCCGCGAACGGCCCGGGCAGCGATGACGCACGCGCCCGGGCACGTAGTGCCGTGCCACGAGGTCAAGTTCACCTCGCTCGACCTCAAGGCGGTCGAGGTGGATGGCAGCTTCGAAGGCTATGCGAGCCTCTTTCACAAGGAGGACATGAGCCGCGACGTGGTGCTGCCCGGCGCCTTCGCCGAGAGCTTGGCGCAGCGCGGGCCGGCCGGCGGCAAGATGCTGTTCCAGCACGACGCCAACCAGCCGATCGGCGTGTGGAGCGCATTGAAAGAGGACGCGCGCGGGCTCTACGCCCAAGGGCGCCTGATGCACACGTTTCAAGGTCTTGGCCTCAAGCCGCTGTCGCCGGTGCACGTGCGCGCTGTGCGCGCCGACGGCGACGTGACGATCAGCTGGGTGCGGCGCACGCGGACAGGCGGCGACAGCTGGGAGGCGCCCGAGGTGGGTCTCGGCGAGGACGCCGAGAGCTACGAGGTCGACATCCTCGACGGCGAGGCCGTGGTGCGCACGCTGGCGAGCACCTCGCCCGCGGTCACCTACACCGCTGCGCAGCAGACCGTCGACTTCGGTTCCCCGCAGCCGAGCTACGACGTCCGCATCCATCAGATGAGCGCCTCCTACGGGCGCGGCACGCCGCGCTCAGCCGTGGTGTGAGCGCTTTGCGCTCGGCTACACGGCAAACATCGCTTCATCCCTGCAGCAAAGAAGGAGCTTCGACATGGCAGCGAGCGAGAAAACTGCAACGAGCAAGTGGTGGGGTCAGTCCGTGACCATCTGGGGAGCGGTCCTCACCGGGCTTTCCACCGTGCTGCCCGCACTCGGGCCCGTCGTCGGCGTGGACATCACCGCCGACCTGGTGCGCGAAGCCGGCGAGCACGTGGTCGGGGCGCTGCAAGGCGTCGGCGGCCTGATCGGCATTGTGATGACGGTCTATGGCCGCGTGCGCGCGAGCGCGCCGCTCGAGCGGCGCGACGTGACGATGAAGCTTTAGCGCTGGCCCCATTCATGGTGAGTTCAGCCGTCTCTCTCTAGCGTCGCCGGCTGATTGCAGAGCGAGGCCGCTATGATTCGCAATTTGATTGCCGTTCTGATCGCCGTTGCGGCGTCGCTTCCGATTCGCGCCGAGGCGGGCGGCTGCTATGCGGACTGGTCGGTGGCCGCGCCCATCGTGCGCAAGGAAGGGCTGGCGACGGTGTCGGCGCTGTGGAAGCGCGCGCAGGGCAATATTTCCGGGGACATCGTAAAGACGACGCTGTGCGAGGAAAACGGCGGTTTCGTGTACCGGCTCGTCATCCGCGACGCCAACGGCCGGCTGTTCAACCGCAAGGTCGACGCGCGGGCGCCTTTCGGGCGCTAGGCTCGTGTGCGCCGGATCGCTATAGTCCCGTCCGTTATAGGGTGAGGTAACCGGAGGGGAAGAAGAAGCCGTGCGCGTCCTTGTTGTAGAGGATGACAAAGACCTGAACCGGCAGCTCGTCACGGCGCTGTCGGAGGCGGGCTATGCGGTCGATACCGCGTCCGACGGCGAGGAGGGCTACTTCCTCGGCGACACGGAGCCCTACGACGTCATCATCCTCGACCTGGGGCTGCCCAAGATGGACGGCCTGTCCGTCCTCGAGCAGTGGCGCCGCTCCGACCGCAAGACGCCGGTCATCATCCTCACCGCGCGCAACCGCTGGAGCGACGTGGTCGCCGGCATGGACGCCGGCGCCGACGGCTATCTCGGCAAGCCCTTCCACATGGAGGAGCTGTTGGCGCGCGTGCGCGCCCAGGTGCGGCGCGCGAGCGGGCACGCCAAGTCCGAGATCGAGTGCGGGCCGCTGCGGCTCGACACCAAGTCGGCGCGCGTCACCTGCAACGGCCAGCAGATCAAGCTCACCTCGCACGAGTACCGGCTGCTCGCCTACATGATGCACCACAACGGCCGCGTGGTGTCGCGCACCGAGCTGGTGGAGCACCTCTACGAGCAGGACTTCGATCGCGATTCCAACACGATCGAGGTGTTCATCGGCCGGCTCCGGAAGAAAATCCCCATCGACGTCATCCAGACCGTGCGCGGCCTGGGCTACCGCTTGAGCGAAGAGGCGGAGCAGGGCTAAAGACCCATGCGTTTCAACTCGCTCGCATTCCGGCTGTTCATCACCGCCGCCGCCTGGACGCTTCTGGTGTTGCCGCTGGCCGGTGTCGTCATCTTCGGCCTGCACCGCTCCGATGTGCTGTCGACCTTCGACAACCGGCTGCAGAGGATCGTCAACGAGATCACGGTCGACAGCATGGGGCAGCCCGAGAAGGGCGCCGTGGTGCCCAACAACACCTACGAATCGCTGTTCGAGGTCACGCAGTCGGGCTGGTACTGGCAGATCAAGCCGCTCGACGAGGCCGACGGGCGCATGCTGGTGTCGCCCTCGCTGGCGACCGCCGCGCTTCCCCTGCCGGTCGCCAATGGGATCGTGCCCGATGCGTCCGGTGCGCGCTGGATGACGGCGAGGGGCCCCAGGGGCGAGCCTCTGCGCCTCGTCGAGGTGATCGACACGCTGGGGCACGAGCCCGACCAGCCGCGCTACTCCATCGTCGTCGCCGGTCCGCTCGACTGGTCGGAGCGGCAGATCTCCGAGTTCCGCACCCGGCTGACGATCGCGCTGGCGCTGGCGGGGATCGGGCTTCTGGCGGTGACGCTGTTTCAGGTCCGCTTCGGTTTGCTGCCCCTGCGCCAGATCGAGCTGGGGCTTGCAAACATCCGGGCCGGCGCGGCGACCAGGCTCGAAGGCGAGCTGCCGGTCGAGATCGAGCCGTTGCAGACGGAGCTCAACGCGCTCATCCGCTCCAACCAGGAGATCGTCGACCGGGCGCGCACGCACGTCGGCAACCTGGCCCATGCCCTGAAGACGCCGCTCACCGTGGTCACCAACGAGGTGCGCGGCGAGAAGACGGGCCTCGGCGCCAAGGTGGCCGAGCAGGCGCAGATCATGAAGGATTCGGTGCAGCACTACCTGGAGCGCGCGCAGATCGCGGCGCGCACCGGCGTGATCGGGCGCGTGACGCCGGTCGCCGCGGTGGTGGGGCCGGTCGTGCGCACGCTGGAGCGCATCCACGAGGACAGGTATGTCTCGATCGCCGTCGAGTGTCCGGCGGATGCGCGCTTCCAGGGCGAGCGCCAGGATCTGGAGGAGATGCTGGGCAACCTGCTCGACAACGCCTGCAAGTGGGCCCGGCATACCGTTACGCTCAGCGTGGAGGTGCGGCCCGCGACCGAGCGCGGCCGCAAAAGGCGCCTTGCGATCACCGTTGCCGACGACGGGCCCGGCCTCACCGAGGAGCAGCGCGCGCGAATCGGCAAGCGCGGGTTGCGCCTGGACGAGACCAAGCCGGGCTCGGGCCTGGGTCTGTCGATCGTCATCGAACTGGCGCAGTCCTACCAGGGGTCGTGCGCGCTCGCGGCCAGTCCCAAAGGCGGGCTTGCGGTGCATCTCGATCTGCCTGCCGCATGAGGCCGGTGGCCTTGCGCTGTCGTCCCGACTCGCCGCAATGAGGTCGGTATTCGGTCACGAGGATTGCACATTGCTTGGCTAATTGCCGAACTGTGACGGGAGTATAAGAAAGCCGCGCACGTCGCGGTTGCAAACGGGTTTTTCGGGGAGACACCGCCATGCGCCATGCGCGCATTCTCGCCATCGCAACCCTCCCAATCTTTCTGTCTGCTTGCGGGCCCGAGGGTCCGAGCAAGGCCGACACCGGCCTGATCGTCGGCGGCGTCGCCGGCGGCATCATCGGCAACCAGGTCGGCAAGGGCTCGGGCAACGTGCTGGCGACAGTGGCCGGCGCCATGATCGGCGGCATCGTCGGCAGCGAGATCGGCCGCACCATGGACGAGCAGGACCGCATGCTGGCGCAGGAGGCGGAGTACGCCGCGCTCGAGGAAGGCCCGTCCGATCAGGCGCGGCGCTGGCGCAACCCGGACAACGGCCGCTACGGCGAGGTGGTGCCGGGCCGGCCGTACAAGCGCGGCAGCAGAGACTGCCGCGACTACACCCACACGGTGTACATCGACGGGCGTCCGCGCACCATGCGCGGCACGGCCTGCCGCAACCCGGACGGCACCTGGAGAAATGTCGCCTGACGGCGACGCGGCGCAATGTCGCCTGACGGCGACGGGGCGCAATGCCGCTTGACGGCGATGGCTCGCAATGCCGCCTGACGGCGAGGCAGGGCAACGCCGCGTAAGCTTGAGCCGTTCGATCGTTTTTTTCGATCGTTTTGCATGAGCAGCGGCCCCGAACGCCCCCCTCGCTGGGTTCAAGTTGACCGCGACGCCGGCGTTCATCTAGGCTGTCGGCTGAGCTTCAGAAGCGCTTGTCAGTGACTTCAACCGTAGCTCGAACCCAGGCAAACTTGCATGACGAAGAAGAAAAACGGCACCAGCACGGTCAGCCAGAGAAAGCATGTTCCCGGCGCAGAGCAATGGTGCGTGCGCACTCCAGACGGTAAGTCACAGACCGTGACAACGAGATCGTCGTCAGCCGAGACCATGGACCGCGCTGCCAAGAGGTATGCAGGCGCCATGAAGCGCCTTGCCAAGCGGTAAGCGGCACTACCGCATTACGCTTGCCGACGCCCTTAGTGCGCATGATCGAGCACTTCGAACCGGGGGCAGGCACGGAATAAGGAGCATCGACGAGGTTTTGTCGGCCATCGGTCGGCCATACTCTGGCTATTACCGAAGCATCACCCGGAAGGCCGCCGCTCTCATGGAGTCGGTCGCGACTAATCATGGCTTCACGGATGGGAACAAGCGAACGGCGATTATTTTGACCGAGCTCCTCTTGGAGCAGAGCGGATATGCGCTGCGACCCATTAATAGGAGCGAAAATCTGGACGAAGCGGTCGAAGAGCTTGTCGTCGCGATCGTAAACCATGACTATTCGTTCGACGAATTGCTGGCATGGTACGAAGCGCGAATACGGAAGGCTCCGGACGAGGCCTAAGTCAAGACGCTGAGAGTGCCCTCCCAACTACGGTCCGGCGGCACATCTGCGCGTCCACCGCGGCACAAGACCCCTGTGCAGCGCACAAGGCTTGTAAGTCACGCCCTTGAGCCCTATTCCAGCCCGGCGGCGGGGTTGGAACAGCGCAATGGTGCTTTGGATCGGGTTTGCGGTTTTGGCGGCCGCCGTCGTTTGGGCGGTGACGCGGCCGTTGCTGGCGGCGCGATGGGCTGAGGCGACGGCGGGCGAGACCGAGCTTGCCGTCTATCGCGACCAGCTCGCCGAGCTGGCGGCTGAGCGTGCCGACGGTCTGATCGGCGGCGCGGAAGCCGAAGCCGCCCGGGTGGAGGTCGCCCGCCGGCTCATCCGCAGCGCCGAGGACAAGCAGCGGCTCGACGCGGCCGCCGCGCCGCCCGAGGGCCTTGTGCGCCGCGCGGTGCTCTACACTGCCGCGGCACTTCCCGTGCTGGCGCTTGCCGTCTATCTCGGCTTCGGCTCTCCCAACCTACCCGGGCGTCCCTACGCCGACAGGCTGAACGCGCCGATCGATCAGGCGAGCGTCGCCGATCTGCTCGCCAAGGTCGAGGCGCACCTGCGCAGCCATCCCGACGACGGCCGCGGCTGGGACGTGCTCGCTCCCGTCTACATGCGCATGGGCGATTTCGGCCAGGCCGCCGATGCGTTCGAGCGCGCCAACCGCCTGCTGGGCGAATCGCCGAAACGGCTCGCCGGCTTTGCGCGCGCCACCATCATGCTGGAGAACGGCGTGGTGAGCGAGCGGGCGCGGCGCGCTTACGAGAAGCTGCGCGCGCTCGACCCCAAGGCGCTGGAGCCGCAGGTGTGGCTGGCGATCGCCAAGGAGCAGGACGGCGACCTTGAAGGGGCTGCGGCCGACTACCGTACCTTGATGGCGGCGGCCGGCGAGGAGGAGCCGTGGCACAGCCTGCTCAATGAGCGGCTGAAAAGCGTGACGGCGAGGCTCGGCGAGGGGCCGCCCGAGGCCGGCCCGCCGCAGATGCAACCAAAGGCGCAACCTGGGCCGGATCCGGCGCCTTCGGCGGCGGACACAGAGGGCAAGCCCGACTTCCATGCCATGACGCCCGGGCAGCGCCAGGCCTTTATCGAGAAGATGGTTGCCGGCCTCGCCTCGCGCCTCAAGACCGACAGCAAAGACCTCGAAGGTTGGATGCGGCTGGTGCGCGCCTATGTTGTGCTGGGGCGGGCGCAGGACGCGACCACGGCGCTCGCGCAAGCGCGCAGCAATTTCGCCGGCGACGAGAAGGCGCTGGCGCAGCTGCAGGCGCTGGCGCAAGTACTGGGCATCGGCTCGTAGACGCCGAGGCCAGAGGAGACGCGATGACGAGAAAGCAAAGGCGAGGGGTGCTGATCGGCGTCAGCGTGGGCGTGCTTATGGTGGCGGTCGGGCTGGTACTCTACGCGCTGCGCGACTCGATCGTGTTCTTTCATACCCCGAGCGACATTGCCGAGAAGCACATCGCGCCGGGTGAAAGGTTCCGCCTGGGCGGTCTGGTCGCCGCCGGCTCGGTGAAGCGCGGCGAGGGGGCCAAGGTCGACTTCGTCGTCACCGATACCCTGGAGAATGTGCCGGTAACTTACGAGGGCGTGCTGCCCGACCTGTTCCGCGAGGGCCAGGGCGTCGTGGCCGAGGGTACGCTGACGCCGACCGGCGTCTTTGTCGCCGATACGGTTCTGGCCAAGCACGACGAGACCTACATGCCGCCCGAGGTCGCCAAGGCGCTGCAGGAGCGGGGCGTGCAGCTGGGCAAGGGCGCGACACATCCCGGGGGAGCGATGCAATGAAGTCATGGAGCTTGCCATTCGTGCTCTCCTCCCCACATCCGTCATCCCGCCGGAGGGCGGGACCCACGCAAGTCTCCGCATGTGCAACGTCTGCGCATGGGGTTCCGCCCCTCTCAGCCAGTTTCACTCGCCCTTGCTTCAATCTTGTCAGTTCATCTTCGCCAAAAGAGGTTGTTGCAGCTGGCGTGGGTCCCGCCCTCCGGCGGGATGACGTTCTAAGTAGGCAGTCGTCGGTGCCGAAATCTCAACCCAGAGGAGCTCCAGGGTGATCGTCGAGCTTGGGCATTTCGCGCTGGTGCTGGCGCTGCTCGTCGCCATCCTGCAGATGGTGGTGCCGGCGTGGGGCGCGCAGGTGCGCGATGCCCGTCTGATGGCGGTCGCCGAGCCGGCCGCGCTGTGCCAGTTCGGCCTGTTGCTCGTCGCGTTCCTGGCGCTGATGAACGCCTACGTCACGTCGGACTTCTCCGTCGCCAACGTGGTGGCGAACTCGCATTCGACCAAGCCGCTGCTCTATCGAATCTCCGGCGTGTGGGGGAACCACGAGGGCTCGATGGTCCTGTGGGTGCTGATCCTGGCGCTGTTCGGCGCCGCCGTCGCCGCCTTCGGCCGCAACCTGCCGCCGACGCTCAAGGCCAACGTGCTCGCCGTGCAGGCATCGATCGCGGTGGCGTTCTGCCTCTTTATTCTCCTCACCTCCAATCCCTTCCTGCGCGTCGATCCCCCGCCTGCCGACGGCAACGGTCTCAATCCCATCCTGCAGGATCCGGCGCTCGCCTTCCATCCGCCGCTGCTCTACACCGGCTACGTCGGCTTCTCGATCGCCTACTCGTTCGCGATCGCGGCGCTGATCGACGGGCGTCTCGATGCCGCCTGGGCGCGCTGGGTGCGGCCGTGGACGCTTGCCGCCTGGATGTGCCTCACCATCGGCATCGCCATGGGATCGTGGTGGGCCTACTACGAGCTCGGCTGGGGCGGCTGGTGGTTCTGGGACCCGGTCGAGAACGCCTCCTTCATGCCCTGGCTCGCCGGGACGGCGCTTTTGCATTCCGCCGTGGTGATGGAGAAGCGCGACGCGCTGAAAGTCTGGACCATCCTGCTGGCGATCCTCACCTTCTCGCTCTCGCTGATGGGCACCTTCCTGGTGCGCTCGGGCGTGCTCACCTCGGTGCACGCGTTCGCCGTCGACCCCAAGCGCGGCGTCTTTATCCTGGCAATCATGGCGCTGTTCACGGGCGGCGGGCTCGCCCTCTTCGCGCTGCGCGCGCGCGATCTGCGCCAGGGCGGCGCCTTTGCGCCGATCAGCCGCGAGGGCAGCCTCGTGCTCAACAACATTCTGCTGACGACGGCGTGTGCGACCGTGTTCGTGGGCACGCTCTATCCGCTGCTATTGGAGTCGCTGACGGGCGCCAAGATCTCGGTCGGCCCGCCCTATTTCGATATGACGTTCTGCCCGCTGATGCTGCCGCTGCTGATCGCGCTGCCGTTCGGGCCGTTTCTCGCCTGGAAGCGCGGGGACGTCCTGGGCGCGGCGCAACGGCTGATGGTTGCCGCCATGCTGGCGGTCGTGGCCCTCGCGGTCAGCATGGCCGCGTTCTACGGCGGCCCGGTGCTGGCGCCGTTCGGGCTGGCGCTGGGTGTGTGGGTGATGGGCGGGGCCGTCTCCGAGCTCAGCTATCGCGTGCGGCTCGGCTCCGTGCCGCTGCTCGAGACGTGGCGGCGGCTTGCAAGTCAGCCGCGCTCGTCCTTTGGCACGACGCTCGCCCATTTCGGCGTGGGGCTGTTGGTGGTCGGGATCGTGGCGACGAGCGCCTACCGGCAGGAGCGCATCCTCGTCATGAAGCCGGGCGAGCAGTTGGCGCTCGCGGGCTACCAGCTCGCCTTCCGCGGCGTGGCGCCGGCAACGGGCCCCAACTACCGCGAGGTGGTGGGCGTGTTCGACGTGACGCGCGGCGGCACCTCGGCCGTGCGGCTGGAGCCCTCCAAGCGCCTTTACGATGCGCCGCCGCAACCGACCACGGAAGCCGGCATCAATGCGTCCTGGCGCGGCGATCTCTATGTCGTGCTGGGCGACGAGCAGAACGACGGCGGCTACGCGGTGCGCGTCTTCTTTAATCCCCTGGTGCGCTTCATCTGGATCGGCGCGCTCATCATGTTCCTCGGCGGCGCGGTGTCGCTTTCCGACCGGCGCCTGCGCGTGGGCGCGCCGGGACGCTCGCGCCGCGTGGCGGCGGCCGCGCCGGCGGAATGAGACGCGCGATGGGCAAGAGTGTCCGGTCGGTCTTGCTTGCGCTCTTGGCCGGCATCGTCGCAGCAGGGCCGCTGGCGACGCCGGCATTCGCCGTCGAGCCCGACGAGATTCTCGCCGATTCCGCGCTCGAAGCGCGCGCGCGCCACATCTCGGCGGGCCTGCGCTGCCTCGTCTGCCAGAACCAGTCGATCGACGACAGCAACGCGCCGCTCGCGCGCGACCTGCGCATATTGGTGCGCGAGCGCCTCGAGGCGGGCGACAGCGACGCGCAAGTCATGCGCTACATCGAGGACCGCTACGGCGAGTTCGTGCTGCTGCGCCCGCCGGTGAACGTTCGCACGCTGCTGTTGTGGCTGGCGCCGCTGCTGGTCCTGCTGGCGGCAATATGGATCGCCGCGCGCGCGGTCATGCGCCGGCCGTCGGGGTCCGCACCCGTCGCCGCGCTCAGCGAGGCCGAGGAGGACAAGCTGCGCGGCCTTCTGCAGGAGCCCGACGGGCAGGAGCGTGATCAGCGCGGGTGACGTGGAACCGGTCTCTTATGGGCGTTGGTCGGGAGCACGCCCGTGACGATCGTGCTCTCGCCGCTGAGCGCCTGCAGCAGCGGCCATGTGGCGATTCCCGTCGTCGGCAGATGCGCCGCCCGCTGGAACGCCTCGATGGCGGTCTTCGTCGCCGTGCCGTAGACGCCGTCGAGGGTGCCCTTGTAGAGGCCCTTGGCGAGCAGCTGGCGCTGAAGCAGCTGCATGTCGCGCCGGCTCGCCAGGATCTCGGCATTGCGGAACGCGTCAAGCGCATCGGAGAACGCCTGCGAGTTGACGCCGGTGTTGGCGACGTCATCCGACTTGAAGCGGTGCAACACCTCGCCGTTGAGCGTGATGACCTTCGACTGGACGTAGGTGCCGACGTTGATGCCGACGACCTCGGGACCGTTCGGCCCGTCGACGAGCAGCGGCGCGCCCGACGATGCGCCGCCCGTGTCGCAGGTGTGCAGCAGCAGCTGTTCGGGGTCGGCGAAGTCGTGGCGGATGGTTTGCCAGTCGGCATCCTTGAAGTTTCGCAGCACGGGGCAGCCGGTGGCCAGCATCGGCTGCCACTCGGGCAGGTCGCGGTGATAGGCGATGTTGTAGACTTTGCCGGCCCGGGCAAGGCGCATCACGTCGGCGACGGAGCGGCGCGCGAGCTTGATCCCTCCGGATTTGCACAACGGATTTTCCAGCCGCACAAGAGCCCAGTCGTGCGAGGCATCGATGGGCGGGCGGACTTTGAGGCGCATCGAGCCCGCGAGCACGTTGGGCTGCGGGACGCCCTCTGCGGTGCCGGCAATGCGCGACTTGGCGCTGTCCCCGTGCAGCTGCACGGTAATGCCCGACATGCGCAGCGGGGTCTCGTCGCTCGTGCGGTAGAGGCAGTGCGCCGCCGTCGCCACGATGCCGGGTGCCACGCAGAAAGCCGTGCAGACGGAGTGCGAGCGGGTATCGTGAATGACCCCGATCTTGGCGGCGACCGCCGCAACGGACTGCGGCAGGTGCTTGCGCTGGTCCTTGCCGAACACGGCGACGCGGTGGACGAGGGGCGCCTTGGCGGACGCCAATTGCGGCGGCATCGGGGCGAGGACCGGGGCGGCGGTCACAGCCTGCGAGCTTAAGGCGACTGCGAGTGCAAGCCCGGCGAAAGGCGCGCCAATATGGGAATAAGCGGCGGGAAAGTGGGGACCACGGAAGGTACGCATGCGCTTGTCCGACTGAGCAACCATGGTGAACGGGACCTTTATTACCAACTGTTAAGGCAATCGAAAGGCTGCCGTAATGCCGTCTTCGCTACGCCGTCAGACACGATGAATTCCCGCTTCGCGGAATGATGGAGGTTTTTGCGCATGCACTCTGATCCCAGGCCGACCGACGGCGTAGCAAAGACCGGGCCAGGCAGAAGCCTGGGCCGCGACATGCGCCGTCTTGCCGCCGTCGCCGTGGTCGGCGGCGGCCTGCTGACGCTGGCACTCGCCAACGGGCCGGCGCCTGCCGTCGCTCAGTTCAAGCCCGGCGTCCCCGCAGACACGCTGTCGTTTGCGGAGATCGTCGATCGGGTGAAACCCGCGGTGGTGAGCATCTCGACGACGAACGAGGTCCCCCGCGTCGCCGACCGCAAGCGCGGCGCACCGCGCAATTTCGAGGGCTTCCCCGGGCTTCCCGAGGATCATCCGCTCAACGAGCTGTTCAAGAATCTGCCCAACGGCATGCCGACGCAGCGCCGTCCGCGCCAGGCGGCCGGCTCGGGCTTCGTTGTCTCACCCGACGGCTACATCGTCACCAACCGCCACGTGGTCGAGGGTGCAACCAAGGTGAAGGTCAGCTTCGACGACCAGGAGGAGATCGACGCGGTCATCAAGGGCACCGACGAGCGCACCGACATCGCGCTGTTGAAGATCGAGCCGAAGAAGCCGCTCACCGTCGTCAAGTTCGCGCAGAAGACGCCGCGCGTGGGTGACTGGGTGCTGGCGGTCGGCAATCCGTTCGGTCTGGGCGGCACCGTGACGGCGGGCATCGTTTCGGCGCTCGCACGCAACATCGGCGGCCCCTACGACTACATGCAGATCGACGCCGCGGTGAACCACGGCAACTCCGGCGGCCCGGCCTTCAACCTGGAAGGCGACGTCGTGGGCGTGAACACCGCGATCTACAGCCCGACCGGCGGCAACGTCGGCATCGCGTTCGCCGTTCCCGCCGACACGGTGGAGCGGGTCGTGGAGGAGCTGCGCAAAGGCGGCTCGGTCAGCCGCGGCTGGCTCGGCGTGCGCATCCAGCCCATCGACGATGACATGGCCGGCAGCCTGGGCTTGAAGGAGCCGCGCGGTGCCGTCGTCAGCGAGGTGATGCCGGATGGTCCTGCGGCCTCGGGCGGCCTGAAGGTGGCGGATGCCATCCTGCAGGTGAACACCGAGCAGATCGACGATCCCCGCGATCTCCAGCGCACCATCGCCGACCTTCCCGCCGAGACCACGGTCGACATCAAGGTCTGGCGCGACAAGGGCGAGAAGACCTTGCGGGTCAAGCTCGGCACCTACCCGAGCGGTGGAGCGGCTGCCGAGGAGAACACTGAGCCCGAAGAGTCCGATGAGGGTGTCGGCAACGTCGATCTGAGGCAGCTCGGCCTGACGCTGAAGCCCGCCGGTCCCGGCGTCAAAGAGGGTGTCGTCATTGCCGAGGTCGATCCCAACTCGGATGCTGCCGAGAAGGGCTTGAGCGAAGGTGATATCATCCTCAAGGCCGAGAACGAGACGGTTTCCACGCCCGAGGACGTCTTGAGGGCCGTGAAGAAGACCAAGGACGAAGGCCGTCCTTCGGTGCTGTTCCACATCCGGAAGAGCGGCGATCAGACGGTGCTCGTGGCGGTTCCGCTCAACAAGAGCTGAGGAGCCGCACAACGAGCGAAGCGATGCGGCGGCTCGCCCCCAAGCAGCGGGGGCGGGCCGCCTCGACGTTTGGCGAGGCAGAAGGCAGAATGCGATTCGCTATTGTCGCGTCGAGCAAGGCGAAGTGGTGAAGACATGCGCGTGCTGGTGGTCGAGGACGACAGGGAAACCGCCAACTTCCTGCAGAAGGCGTTGAAGGAGAGCGGCCACGCCGCCGATCTCGCCGAGGACGGCGAGGCGGGGCTGGCGCTGGCCGAGGAAGGCGTGCACGACGTGCTGATCGTCGACCGCATGCTGCCGCGCCTCGACGGGCTGTCGATGATCAAGGAGCTGCGCGGGCGGGGCGTGCGCACGCCGGTGCTGATCCTGTCGGCGCTGGGCGAGGTCGACGATCGCGTGAAGGGCCTGCGCGCCGGCGGCGACGACTACCTGACCAAGCCTTATGCCTATTCGGAGCTGCTGGCGCGCGTGGAGTCGCTGGCGCGGCGCGCCGTGCCGGAGGAGCAGGAGACGCGCTACGTCGTCGACGGCCTGGTGCTCGACCGTCTGTCCCATCGCGTGACGCGCGACGGCGAGCAGATCCAGCTGCAGCCGCGCGAGTACCGGCTGCTCGAGTACCTGATGAAGAACGCCGGGCAGGTGGTGACGCGCACCATGCTGCTGGAGCACGTCTGGGATTATCACTTCGATCCGCAGACCAACGTGATCGACGTGCACGTCTCGCGCCTGAGGGCCAAGATCGACAAAAACTTCGACAAGCCTCTTCTGCACACGGTGCGCGGGGCCGGCTACACGATCCGTGATGGTCCCGGCTAACCGCCTGCGCCGCGTGGTCTCGACCACCGCTTTCCGCGCGGCCGCGGTCGCTGTTGCGGTCTATCTTGTGTGCGCCGGCGTCGTGGTGGGGCTGCTGTTGTGGCAGACCAACCGCGTGCTCACCGACCAGGTCCTGGGGACGCTCGGCGCGGAGGCCGATCTGTTGCGCGCCGAGGCGCAAACGGGGGGCCGATCCGCGCTGGTGCGTGCGGTGGAGGCGCGCAGCCGGGCCGGCGGCCCCGGTCTCTACTACCTGGCCGATTCCGTGGGAGTGAAGCTCGCCGGCAACCTGAGCCGCATGCCATCCGAGCTTGCGTCCGGCGCGACGGGCGGGGTGTTCCGCTATACGGCCGGCCAGCCGGCTGGCGCGGAGCCGCGCCTTGCCGTGGCGATCCCGGTCGATCTCGGCGCCGACATGCGGCTCATCGTCGGACGCGATGTCGACGATCAGCGCCGCTTCGCCGGCGAGATGGGAACCGTGTACCTGCTCGGGCTGGTGTTTCTGTCGCTCACGGGGCTGCTGGCGGGCTGGGTGATCAGCCGCGTGGTCTTGAAGCGCATCGAGACGATCAACCTCACCACGCGCTCCATCATGCAGGGCGACCTGTCGCAGCGCATCGCCATCACGGGGGTGGGCGACGAGCTCGACGGGCTGGCCGCCAATCTCAACGCCATGCTCGACCGCATCGAGGCGCTGATGAGCGGCCTGCGCGAGGTCTCCGACAACATTGCCCATGACTTGAAGACGCCGCTGACGCGCCTGCGCAACGCCGCCGAGGCCGCGCTGATGGATCCGCGCGGGGCTCAGGCCTGCCGTGAAGGGCTGGAGCACACCATCGAGAATGCGGACGGGTTGATCAAGACGTTCAACGCCTTGTTGCTCGTGGCGCGGCTCGAGGCCGGCGTTCTGGAGGAGAACACGGAGACCTTCGACGTTGCCCGGCTCGTGCGCGACGTCGCCGAGCTTTATGAGCCGGTGGCCGAGGAGCGGGGGCTGGAGCTCGACCTCGACGTGGCGCCCGACGCGCAAGTGACGGGCAATCGCCAGCTCATCGGCCAGGCCGTCGCCAATCTCATCGACAACGCGATCAAATACTCGGCCAAGGCCGCCGAGAAGGCGACGGCGTCCGCGCCAACGAGAATCGGCATAGGCGTCGGCCTGCACCCGGATGAGATCGAGATCGCCGTGTCCGACCGTGGGCCCGGCGTCGCCGCGGAGGATCGCGAGCGCGTGCTCAAGCGCTTCGTGCGCCTGGAGAAGAGCCGCACCGAGCCCGGCACCGGCCTTGGCTTGAGCCTTGTGCAGGCGGTCGCGCGATTGCATGGTGGCAAGGTGCGGCTCGAGGACAACGCGCCCGGGTTGCGCGTGGTCCTGACGCTGCCGAGGCGGATGGCCGATGCCTGAGAGAGCGGGAATTTGCGATTGGCGGCGCGGGCAAGATGGCGGTAGAGGCGGCGAGCGCCGAGGTGTTTTCTGCGTGCATCAAGGCGGCACCCCTTGCACGCGGCGACGAAAGGGTCGCGGCGGTGCTGAGCGGGCTGCGCGCGCGGGCGGGAGCTGCGCCTGAGCTTGCAGCGCTCGCGCAGCTGCTCGAGGAGCCGCGCGTTGCCCAGCTCCTGGCCGGCGTATTCAGCGGATCTCCGTTTCTTACCGGGCTCATCGAGCGTGATCCGGGGCGTCTGCAGCGCATCCTGACGCGCGCGCCGCGGAAGCGGCTCGAGGAATTGAACGAGGAGCTGTCGCGCGGGCTGGCTGCGGCTCCCACACGTGCAGCCGCCATGCACGCCCTGCGCATCTTCAAGGCCGAGTTGGCGCTGCTGACGGCGCTCGCCGATCTTGCCGGCGTGTGGACGGTGATGGAGGTGACGGCGGCGTTGACCGAGTGCGCGGACGCCGCCATCCAAGGCGCGGCCATGTTTCTCTTCCGTGAGGCGGCGGCGCGCGGCGAGTGGCTGGGCAAGGACGCGTACGGAAACGTCACGCCCAACGGCTTCATCGTGCTCGCCATGGGAAAATGCGGGGCCGGCGAGCTCAACTACTCCAGCGACGTGGATCTGATCGTCTTCTACGATCTTGAGCGCATACGGCTTGCGCCCGGCAACGAGACGGCGAAATTCTTCGTGCGCCTGACGCGCGACCTCGTGCAGCTGATGGAGGAGCGCACCGGCGACGGCTATGTGTTCCGCACCGACCTGCGCCTGCGCCCCGACCCCGGCGCCACGCAGCTGGCGCTGTCGACCGAGGCAGCCCTCATCTATTACGAGAGCTTCGGGCAGAACTGGGAGCGGGCAGCGCTGATCAAGGCGCGCGCCTGCGCGGGCGACCTGGAGGCGGGGCGCCAACTCCTGCAGGACCTGGCGCCGTTCATCTGGCGCAAGTACCTCGACTACGCGGCGATTGCCGACGTGCACGCCATGAAGCGGCAGATCCACGCCCATCGCGGCTTCGGCAAGATCGCCGTGGCCGGCCACAACATCAAGGTGGGGCGCGGCGGCATCCGCGAGATCGAGTTCTTCGTGCAGACCCAGCAGCTCATCGCCGGCGGCCGCCAGCCCGACCTGCGCACACCGCAGACGCTCGACGCCTTGGCGCGGCTGGCGGCGCGCGGCTGGATCAAGGAGGAGGTCGCCACGGAGCTGGAGGAGGCCTACCTCTACCTGCGCGAGATCGAGCACCGGCTGCAGATGGTCGCCGACGAGCAGACGCAGGAGATCCCGAGCGAGCCTGAGCGACTGGACAGCTTCGCGCGGTTTTGCGGATATGAGGACGTCGACGGCTTCTCGGCCGCCCTGGTGGCGCGGCTGGAAACGGTGCAGGGCCACTATGCGGCCCTGTTTGAGGACAGTCCCGACCTGACGCCGGGGGGCGCCAACATGGTGTTTGCCGGCGAGCAGGACGATCCGGCAACCCTCGCGGCGCTCAAGGATATGGGATACGCGCACCCCGAGCAGGTGCTGGCGACCGTGCGCGGCTGGCACCACGGGCGTTACGCAGCGGTGCGCACGCCGCGTGCGCGCGAGCGGCTGACGGAGGTGCAGCCGCTGTTGATCGCCGCGCTCGCCGATACCGCCGACCCGGACCGCGCCTTGGCGAGCTTCGATACATTTCTCGGCGAGCTGCCCGCAGGCGTGCAGCTGTTCTCGCTGCTGCGCGCCAATCCGGGGCTGTTGCGGCTGATCGCCGACATGATGGGCACCGCACCGCGGCTCTCGCGCATTCTCTCGCGCCGCAGGCGCCTGCTCGATGCGGTGCTCGATCCCGGCACGCTCGACATGCTGCCCACGCGAGAGGAGCTCGACCGCCTGATCACCGCCGAGATCGGCAGCGGCGAGCACGACATGCAGTATGTTCTCGACCGCGCCCGCGTGGTGGGCAGCGAGCAGCAGTTCCTGATCGGCGTGCGCGTGCTCTCGGGCGCGATCAAGGCCAATCAGGCCGGAGACGCCTACGCGCTCTTGGCCGAGCGGCTGATCGATCACCTCAAGACGGCGAGCGAGCGCGAGCTCGAGCGGAGCAACGGCCGCGTCCCCGGCGGGGCCGCCGCCGTCATCGCCATGGGCAAGCTCGGCGGGCGCGAGATGACGGCCGCTTCCGACCTCGACCTCATCCTGGTCTACGACTTCGATCCCGCCGCAACCCAGTCGGACGGCGCGCGGCCCATGGCGCCGACGCAGTACTACGCGCGGCTGACGCAGCGGCTGATCAGCGCGCTGTCGTCCGCAACGGCGGAGGGCACGCTCTACGAGGTCGACATGCGCCTGCGCCCTTCGGGCCAGCAGGGGCCGGTCGCGACGCAGCTCACAAGCTTCATCGACTACCAGGCCAAGGAAGCGTGGACCTGGGAGCACCTTGCCCTGACGCGCGCCCGCGTCATTTGCGGCCCCGAGCAACTGAGGCGGCAGGTCGAGGAGGCGATCCGTACCGCGCTCTTGCGCCCGCGCGATGCCGCCAAGGTCGCGGCCGAAGTGCGCGACATGCGCCAACGCATCGCCAAGGAGAAGGGGAGCGACAACATCTGGGACCTGAAGCAGGTGCGCGGCGGGCTGGTCGACCTGGAGTTCATCGCCCAGTACCTGCAACTCGTGAACGCCGCGGCGCATCCCGCGATCCTCAACCAGAGCACTCTGGAAGCCTACCGGCGCCTGCGGGAGGCGGGCGTGTTGGCGCCGGCCCGTGCCGACATCCTCATCCCCGCGACCCGCCTGGTGCACGATCTGACCCAGATCCTGCGCCTGTGCCTCGCCGGCCCGTTCGACCCGGCAACGGCGCCCAAGGGGCTGAAAGACCTGCTGGCGCGGGCCGGCGACGCCACGGACTATGCCGAGCTGGAAAGCCACGTGAAAAAGACGCTGGGCGACGTGGCGGGCCTGTTTGAGGCGATTGTCGCCTGAGCCGGCCGGTTCCGACGGATTCCGCCCATACGCCCCGTTTCTCCTGCAAATGGGCGCCTCGGGCGGCCGTCTGGCCGGAACCAGGGCTCGCATAAAGGCCAAATCCGGCGCTAGATTGGAAGCGAAAGTGATCCATGGCCATGCCGAGGCAGATGGTGGCGGCAAAAAGGGTGGTGCCGGGACCGCACGGAACGTCCGTGACCGGCGATGAGGCGAGGGAGGACGCGACGCTGGTGGCGGCAGCCGCTGGTGGCGATGCGGCAGCCTTCCGCTCGCTTGTCGACCGCCACCTGTCGGGCGCGCTCGCGGTGGCCAGGCGCATGCTGCGGGACGACGCGGAGGCCGAGGACGTGGCGCAGGAGGCGCTCTTGCGCCTGTGGCGCTCCGCCGACGGACTGGAGGTCGGGCCGCAAGGCGTGCGGCCATGGTTGCGCCGGGTCGTTTCGAATTTGTGCGTCGACCGCATGCGCTCGGGCCGGCGCTTGAGCGTGGTCGAGGAGGTGCCCGAGCGCGCCGAGCCGGCCGGCCAGCAGGCTCACCTGGAGGCGCAGGACGTGACCCAGCGGGTCGACGCGGCGCTGAAGGATTTGCCGGACCGCCAGCGCATGGCGCTGACCCTCTTTCACTACGAGGGCCTGAGCCAGGTGGAGGTCGGGCGCATCATGGGCATTTCGGACGAAGCGGTGGAATCGCTGCTCGCCCGCGCCCGAAGAAGCTTGAAGGCGGCTTTGCGCGACGAATGGCGCGAGCTGCTTGCCGACGACGAGCTCCAGTGACGGAGCGTGCAGGAACGAAACGTTAAAGATCCGAACTTTAGACAACGAGATCAGCGAAGATGACGAGAAACGGAAAACGGGCAGAGGATAGGCAGGCGCTCGAGCACCTCCTGGAGGTCTATGGCGCCGACCGCACGCGCTGGCCCGCCCGCGAGCGCTTGCGGTTTGCCGGTTTCATCTGCGAGAACAAGGCGGCGCAGCGCCTCTTGAAGGAGGCCGCTGCGCTCGATGACTTGCTCGATCGGGCATCGACGGTGAGCGAGGATCGCGAGCACGCGCTCAAGGAGCGCATCATGGCCGCGGCCTTGAGGTCGTCAGAGGCGAAGCTTGCCGTTGTTCCGGGCGGCGCGCAGAAGCGGGCCATGAAGTTGCCGACATGGATGCGTCCCGCCGCCGCCTCGCTCGGCAGGGGCACGGCACGCCACGAGCTGCCGGCAGCCGCGCTGCTCGCGGCCTCGCTGTTCGTCGGCGTATTGCTCGGATCGGCAGGCACGTTCAACACCACGGTGGATGAGGTGGCCGAGGTGACCGGCTTTGCGACGGCTGGCGATGCCTCCCAGCTCGCGTTGGGTGAGGACATCGTCGCATTCGCCGAAGAGGATCTTCTATGACGAACGACACCGCGGCGCCCCAGTCGCAGGGTTGCTCCAAGCTGCGCTATGCGTTGATGGCCTCGCTGGCCCTCAACGTCCTCATCGTGGGGGGCGTGGCCGGGTCGCTGCTGTTCGGTGGCCATCATGGCTGGAAGGGGCACGGGCGCAAAGGGTTTGTGCTTTCGCGCTTTGCGCAGACGTTGCCCGCCGACCGCAGCGACGTGATCCGCAAGCGCCTCGATAGCGAGGAGGCCGTGCTCGCTCCTTTGCGCAAGGCAAAGTACGAGGCCCGCGACGCGGCGCGCGGCATCCTGATGACGGAGCCGTTCGACCCAGAGAAGTTCAAGGCCGCGCTCGAACGTGCCGTCGAGGCCGGCGTTGCAGAGAAGAAGGCGCGGATGGTGGTCTTTGCCGATATCGCCGCCCAGCTCACGCCCGAGGAGCGGCGCCAGTTGCACAACTGGTTTGAAAAACGCAGCGCCCGCTACCGGCGCTACCGCGAGGACAAGTAGCCGGGCTCCGGGGTTCGCCGTCGCCGCAGGCTTGTTAGCTCGCCAAGGCCGCCACGGCGTCGTGGTGCTGCCCATTTCCGCAATCGATGAAAAAGTCGGCCTGGACCGCGCGGTCGAGCACGGTCACCGCGCGCCAGCCGTGATTTGGGCTGTCGATCTCCAACAGCGACGTTCCCTGCATCTCCAAGAGGGTGCGCGCCAGGCAGATCGCCAGAGAGTTGCCTTTGTGCGAGGTCTTGGCCCGCTCCTTGGAGACGGACAGGGCAAGCTCGACGAGCTCGCCTTCGGTGGCGGCGGCGAGGATCACGCGCTCGCCATGGCCGGCACGGGCAACCGCCTCGCTCAGCATGTTGACGAGAATCTGGCGCATGGTGCGCGGCTCGCCGACGACCTCCAGGTTGGCGGGGATGCGCGGATCGAAGCTGATCGCCCGTCCCACCGCCCGGCGCGAGACGAAGGCCCAGGCGTCGGCGGCCAGAAGCTCCAAGTCGCACGCAGTTGCCTCCCGGGATTGGTGCGAGCCGGCAATGAGCGCCGTCAACGTGAGGGTGTCCTCGGCGGATTTGAGCAGGTCGGTGGCGCTGTCGCGGATGTGGTGCACGTAGTCCTGATAGCGATCGTCGCCGAGCGGTCCGAACAACTCCAGCGCCATCAGCTCGGAGAAGCCGATCACGGCGTTGAGCGGCGTGCGCAGGTCGTGGTTGACGCGGGCCATGAGGTCGGCCCAGTCCTTGTCTTTCTGTTTCTTCTGCTCTGCCGCAAGTCGCAGTCGCCAGGTGGCGGGCGCCAGCCCGGCAAGCCGTTGTGCCTGCCACTCCGGACCGATTTGCGGGGCCGGCACGAGCGAAGCTACGCTCGCTTGCGGCGCGCCGCCGGCAATGAGAGTCGAGCTCGCCGCGGCTTTGCGAATTGAGCGTGAAGCTTGCTTGCGCGCGGCGTGGAGCGCCAGCACACCGCCACTCGCCACCAGCAGGCCCGCCGTGAGGGCGAGCGGCAGCAAAGGCGTCAAAAGTCCGAGAGCGGCAAGGGGAAGGGCGAGGGCGAAACCGGGGTGCCATCGCCATAAGGAGCGGCGCATGGAGGCGAGAATGAACCTGACCGCCTTGAGTTGCGTGGCGGCAAGGTCCCACCCAATAGGCCGCGCGCGCAGGCTGGCGGACGTTGTCCACGCCATCCTTCTCTCCCCCGAATTTTGCTTGAATGCCACACGGACCCGAGCGAGCCCGCGACCCCGAATCACATGTTTAGTTCACACCATCGCGAATCGGCTGTCGAGACCCAATAAGCCCATCGTGCAAATTAATTTTTTGAGCGTTACGCCTCGAGCATCCTCGATACGATCTCCTGCACGTCAGAGGACAGCTTTTTGCCCTTGGCGACGCGCTGCAACGCCTTGCGGGCCTGGGCGCGGCGTCCTGTTTCGAGGGCGCGCCAGCTGCGCAGAACCGAGAGCATGCGCGCGGCCATCTGCGGGTTGAGCTTATCGAGCGCCAGCACCTGATCGGCGAGGAATGCGTAGCCGGCGCCATCGGGACGGTTGAACTGCAGCGGGTTGGCGGCAGCGAACGTGCCGATGAGGGCGCGGACCTTGTTGGGCGCGGTGAGCGCGAACAGGGGATGGCGCATGAGCGACTTGACCCGCCTCAGGGTGCCGGCGCGCGGCGACTGGGCCTGGGTGGCGAACCAGGTGTCGATGACGACGTGATCGCCCTTCCAGCGGTCATGGAAGTCGGCGAGCGCTTTGTCGCCCTCCGCACCCCCTTGGGCTGCGAGCAGGAACAGCGCGTGCGCGCGGTCGGTCATGTTGCCGGCTTTGGCGTAGTGCCTGACGAGGCGCTGGGAGTCGCGCGGAGTGGCGCGGGCGGAGAGCAGCGTCAGCGCGGCGTTGCGCAATGCGCGCCGGCCGGTGCTGGCGGCGTCGGGGGAGAACGGGCCGTGGTCGGCCATCTGCGCGTAGAGATCCTCCAGCAGCGGCCCGAGCGTGCGCCCGACGAGCTTGGAGAGTTGACGGTGCGCGCGATGGATGAGCCCCGGGTCGACGTTCTTGGCCATGACGCGGGCGACGTCGGCCTGCATGGGCAGCCGCAGCAACTCGGCGAGGTAGGCCGGCTCCAGCATGTCGCCGGAGAGCGCCGCGCCGAGCGCCTTGGCGTAACGCTGGCCGCGCGCGGACTGCTTGCCTTTAGCGAGCAGCTTCACGTTCTCCACCAGGGTGCGCGTGGCGAAGCTGTTGGCCGCCTGCCAGCGGTTGAACAGGTCGCTGTCGTTGGCCATCAGAAACGCGACGTCGTCATCGGAAAGATCGATCGTGACGTTGACAGGGGCGGAGAAGTCACGCAGCAGCGAGGGCGTGGGCTGCGAGGGGACATCGACGAAGCGGAAGGTCTGTTTGCGCTTGGTTACGGAGACGACGCCGTCGTCGAGCTCCTCGCCGCTGTCGAGCTTGAGGGTCACGTCGTGGCCGTTGCCGCCCAGGAGCCCGAGCTTCAAAGGAATGTGCATCGGCTTCTTGTTGGGCTGGCCGGGCGTGGGCGGCAGCACCTGCTCCACCTCCAGCTCGGCCTTCTTCTTTGCCTTGTCGAAACGCAGCCGGCAGACGATCTCCGGGGTGCCGGCCTGCGAGTACCAAAGGCGGAACTGGCCGAGATCAACGCCGCTGGCGTCCTCGAAGCACTGCACGAACTCCTCGACCGTCGCCGCCTCGCCGTCGTGGCGCTCGAAGTAGAGGTCCATGCCCTTGCGGAAATCCTCGCGCCCCAGCAGCGTCTGGATCATGCGCACGACCTCAGCGCCCTTCTCGTAGACGGTGGCCGTGTAGAAGTTGTTGATCTCGATATAGCTCTCAGGCCGCACCGGGTGGGCGAGCGGGCCCGCGTCCTCGGCGAACTGGTGGGTCTTTAGGCCGCGCACGTCGAGGATGCGCTGCACGGTTCTGGAGCGCTCGTCACCGGAGAACTCCTGATCGCGGAAGACCGTCAGCCCTTCCTTGAGGCAGAGCTGGAACCAGTCGCGGCAGGTGATGCGGTTTCCCGTCCAGTTGTGGAAGTACTCGTGCGCGACCACGGCCTCGATCGCCTCGAAGATTCCGTCGGTCGCGGTCTCGGGCGAGGCGAGGATGAGGCGGTCGTTGAAGATGTTGAGGCCCTTGTTCTCCATCGCCCCCATATTGAAGTGGGACACGGCGACGATGTTGAACACGTCGAGGTCGTACTCGCGCCCGAAGCGCTCCTCGTCCCACCGCATGGCGCGCTTGAGTGAGTCCATGGCCCAGGCGGCGCGCTCCTCCTTGCCGTGCTCCACGTAGATCGCCAGGTCGACGGAGCGCCCCGACATGGTGCGGAAGCTGGAGGCGATGGGGGAGAGGTCGCCGCCGACGAGCGCGAACAGATACGACGGCTTGGGGAAGGGATCGTGCCACACCGCGTAGTGGCGCTTGCCTCCATCGAGCGTGCCGCGCTCCAGCGGGTTGCCGTTGGCGAGCAGCACGGGCGCCTGCTCAGCGTCGGCCTCGATGCGCACCGTATAGGTGGCGAGCACGTCGGGCCGGTCGGGGAAGTAGGTGATGCGGCGAAAGCCTTGGGCCTCGCACTGAGTGCAGTAGACGTTGCTGGTGCGGTAGAGCCCTTGCAGCGCCTTGTTGGCCTCCGGGTTGACGAGAGTGGTGATCTCCAGCGTGAAGGGCTTGGCCGGGGTCTTGGCGAGCTTGAGCGACGTGTCGGTGCGCTTGTAGTCCTTCTTGCTCAGGGTGCGGCCGTTGAGCTTGATCTCGGCCAGCTCCAGATGCTCGCCGTCGAGCCGCAGGGCCTCGCGGCGCCCCCGCGCTTTGGGGTTGGGGCGGATCGCCAGCCGTGCCCGCACCCGCGTGCGCGCCGGATGAAGCGCGAAGTTGAGGTCGACCGTGTCGACGAGATAGGCGGGCGGCCGGTAGTTCTTGAGCTGGATGGGGCGGGGCGTCTCGGACTTCATGCGGCTCACCAGGGCGTGCGCGGCCCGCCGCCCCAGGAAAGACGCGCAGCCGCCGGTCGACGATCGTTCGATCGAGGACGGGACAATACCCCATGGCCCCTTATCACGTCATGACCGGAGAGGGCAAAACCCGCATCCGTTAACGCGCAATAAGGATTGGTGGCTAGCGGCAGGCCGCCTTGATCGTCTCGCAGAGGGCGTCGGGAGAGATGGGCTTGGACAGCACCTGCTGGTGCGCGTGGCGGCGCACTAGCACGCGCGGGTAGGCCGAAATGACCACGAAGGGGATATCGCGGCGGGCCAGGGCGACCTGCAGGGCATCGCTCGTCTGGTCGGCAAGCGCGTAGTCGAGCACCGCGACGTCGATCCTGGACGCGTCGATGCACTTCATGGCCTGGGAGACCGAGGTGAAGGGGCCCACGATCTCGGCGCCCGCCTCGGCGAGGCGCTCGCAATAGTCGATGGCGACCAGCATCTCGTCCTCGACGACGAGGATTTTGCGGCCTGCGAGATCCTTTGGGCGGTCAGTGGCGATCATGCGGCGCCATCCCGGTGCGACTGCGGTTCACCGACGACAACGCAGGCGGCGCAAACCTGTTCCGTCCCAGGGCCTTGGATTATGCCCTTGCCACATTCGTTAAGAGGAATGACCCGCGGGTCAACGGCGCCGCAGTTGCCGCTTTATCGCCGCTGTGCCGTCTGGCCGAAGAGAATTGCCCGCGACTCCTTGCTGACCACCGGCCTGACGTTGATCCCGCGGGCGCGCTCGTAGGCGCGCTGCACCGCGGGCCGCGCGGCGATCCTCTCGAACCAGCGCTTGAGGTTGGGAAAGTCCGCAAGGCTCTGCTGCTGCTTCTTATAGGGCACGATCCAGGGATAGATCGCGATGTCGGCGATCGAGTAGTCGCCCGCGACAAAGTCGCGGTCCGCCAGGCGCTTGTCGAGAACCCCGTAGAGCCGGTTGGTCTCGTTGACGTAGCGCTGCGTGGCGTAGGCGATGCGCTCGGGCGCGTACTGCACGAAGTGGTGGTTCTGCCCGGCCATGGGCCCGAGCCCCGCCATCTGCCAGAACAGCCACTCCATGACCTCGACGCGTGCGCGCACGTCGGCGGCAAGGAACCGGCCCGTCTTCTCGGCGAGGTAGAGGAGGATTGCGCCCGACTCGAAGATGGAGATGGGCGCGCCGCCGTCGGCCGGGGCCGTGTCGATGATGGCGGGGATGCGGTTGTTGGGGGCGATGGCCAGGAAGTCCGCCGCGAACTGCTCGCCCTTGCCAATGTTCACCGAGATGATGCGGTAGGGGACGTCCGCCTCCTCCAGGAAGATCGTGACCTTGTGGCCGTTGGGCGTGGTCCAGTAGTAGAGCTCGATCATGGGCTTCCCTTCGCGGTCGCTAACGCCTTATGTGCGACCGATGAGAGCACTTTTCCAATGGCTCGCGCGCCAGGCTGCGACTGCGCCATTTCTGTGCTAAGAGCCTCATAGCATTTCCTGCTGTCCCTCGGCTGTGCGCGCCAGTGCAATCTCGGGAGAAGACCATGCTGGAATACGACCAGAATCTACCGCAAGAGCTCGGCCACAAACCGAGCCGCTTCAGCGCGGGCCTCCAGGTCATTACGCTGGCCCTGGCGGCCGTCGTCTTGATCTACGCGCTCGTCGTCCTGCTTCCCATAATCTCTCACTACCAGGTCTGATCTGAGCGCGCGTTGGGGCTGCGCAAACCTGCAACTGCCCGAGCCGGATGGGCAAGGGGGTAGCGCCTGGCAGGCTTCCGGCCGGGGCTGGCGCCGGCGGCTGCGACAAGCATGCTAGCCCCCTGATGCATGGGGCGACGTTGTCTTCGGCGGCGATTGGTGCCACAGGAAGCCGCATGCAGCTCCAGCCGCACACATTCTGCGTCGCCCCGATGATGGACTGGACGGACCGGCACTGCCGCGTCTTCCACCGTCTGCTGACGCGCCGCGCGCTCCTCTACACCGAGATGGTGACCGCGAACGCCGTCATCCACGGCGACCGCGCGCGCCTGCTGGCGCTGGATGAGGCCGAGCACCCGGTCGCGCTGCAGCTCGGCGGGTCGGATGCGGCCGCGCTCGCCGAGGCAGCCGCCATCGGCGAAGGCTTCGGCTACGACGAGATCAACCTGAACGTGGGCTGTCCCTCCGACCGCGTGCAGGAGGGTCGCTTCGGCGCCTGCCTCATGGCCGAGCCGGGGCTGGTCGCCGACTGCGTCGCCGCCATGCAAAAGCGCGTCTCGGTCCCCGTCACCGTCAAGTGCCGCATCGGCATCGACGATCAGGACGAGGAGGCGGACCTTGCAAAGTTCGTCGAGGCGGTGTCGGGCGCCGGATGCACGACCCTTATCGTGCACGCGCGCAAGGCCTGGCTCGAGGGGCTGTCGCCCAAGCAGAACCGCGAGGTGCCGCCGCTCGACTACGCGCGCGTCTACCGGCTCAAGGCGGCGCGGCCCGACATGTCGATCGTGATCAACGGCGGTATCGCCGACCTTGACGCAGCGCAAGCGCATCTTGCCCACGTCGACGGCGTGATGCTGGGGCGCGCGGCCTACCAGACGCCGTACGTCCTCGCCGATGTCGACCGGCGCCTGTTCGGCGATAGCGCTTCCGTTCTCAGTCGGGCCGACGTGATCGAGGCGCTGATCCCCCACGTCGCGCGCCACCTCGCAGCCGGCGGCCGTCTCAACAACGTCGTGCGCCACATTCTCGGGCTCTATCACGGCTGCCCGCGCGCGCGCGCGTTCCGCCGGCACCTGAGCGAGAACGCGGTGAAGGACGGCGCCGGCATCGATGTGCTGCTCCAGGCGCTGGGCATCGCCGAGCCGGCGCGCGCGCGCCTCGCCGCGGCGGAATAGGGAGAGGCAGGCGCATGGATCCCGCGGTCTCGGCGGGCGAGCTGGCCGGGCTCGTCGCGGTGCTCATCGCGGCGGGGCTGGTGGCCGGCTTTCTCGCAGGCCTGCTCGGGATCGGCGGCGGCGGCGTGCTGGTGCCGGTGCTGTACGAGGTGTTCGGCGTGATCGGGGTCGATCCCGACGTGCGCATGCATGTCACGCTCGGCACCACGCTCGCCGTCATCGTGCCGACGGCTTTGCGGTCGTTTGCCGGGCACCGCGCCAAGGGCGCCGTCGAAATTGATCTCCTGAAGCGGGTGGCGCCGTGGGTGGTGGCGGGCGTCGTCGTGGGCATCCTCATTGCCAAGGTGGCGAGCGGTACTGCGCTCAAGTGGGTGTGGGCGATCGCGGCGAGCCTGTTTGCGCTCAAGCTGGCGCTGGGGCGCGAGGACTGGCGGCTCGGCGATCGCCTTCCCGCGCGCCCCTGGCCGGAGATCGCCGCCAGTGTCGTCGGCATGCTGTCGACGCTCATGAGCATCGGCGGGGCGACGTTCACGGTGCCGCTGCTGACGCTTTACGGCTTCGCCATCCTGCCGGCGGTTGCGACCGCAAGCGGCGTCGGACCCATCATCGCCATCCCCGGTGCGCTCGGCTACATGTGGGCGGGCTGGGGTGCGGAGAACCTGCCCCCGTTCTCGCTGGGCTTCGTCAGCCTGCTCGGCGCCGCGATCATCATTCCCGCGAGCGTCTTTGCCGCGCCGTTCGGCGTGCGCCTGGCACACGCCATTCCGCGCCGGCGGCTGGAGCTGGCCTTCGCCGCCTTCCTCGCCGTCGTGGCGCTCCGATTCCTGATCGACCTGTTAGGCTGAGCGCGGGGCGGGCGCGGCCACCTCCGCGCGCGAACGGGCCCAGCGTACGAGCGTGCGCAGGTGCTGCCCGGCCACGACGCCGATGAACCAGACATAGAGCGCCAGCGTGAGCGGAAGGGAGGTGCGCGCGAAGTAGTAGCAGGCGGCATCGACGGCGACGAGCACGATGGTTGCCACCGTCAGGTTGATGAACGAGGCCCGCCTGCCGCGCAGTATCCATCCAAGCCAGAGCCCGATGACGGCGATTGCCGCAAGGAAGGCCCACTTAATGTCGCCGCCGAGCTCGAAATAGTAGCGGTTGTCGAGCAGCTGGGCGACGATGTGAGCGTGCACCATTACGCCCGGCAGCTGTTGGCCGGTGAAGGCGGACAGCGCGGTAAAGTGGCGATCCGTGTTGGGCAAGTCTGCGCCGATCAGCACCACCTTTCCGGTGATGTCGCGCTGAAGCTTCTCCCACTCGGGCGTGCCCTTTTCAGCCGTCAGGAAATCCTTGGCGGAGTGTGCAACGAACGGAAGCGGGTCATAGCCCGGTCCGATCGACCACGCGATGCGCTGGGAGCCGGAGGACGCGCCAGGCCCTCTGGGGGTCTCTTGGGCGCTGAGTACAACTTGGCGCGCAAAGCTTTCCGGGTAGGGAGAGTTCTCGTGTGGGGGAGCCGTGCGGCGAACCACAAGCCCCGCATCGTGCCTGAGCGCGACGTAGCCGGTCGGCCGGCCAATGTCGGCAAGGTAGCGGAGCTGGTAGGCAAAATTGTCCGGGGTGAACTCTCTTGCGCGCCGATCTATGGCGCCGATGACAAGCGGCGAGCGGGCGCTGCGTGCCACCTTGAGAAAGAGGCCGGTGTCCTTAACGCTCGACTGCTTCGCGGTATAGAAGAAGTCCAAGCCGATGACGCGCGGTTGCATGGCGTCAATCGCTTCGATGAGCTTCGCCTGCTTGTCGCGAGGTATGGGCAGGTCCATGCTGCCACCAAGCGATTCAAGGTTGAAGAGGACGACGGCGATATCGTCGTGCTTTGCGCCGACGGGATCGGCCAGCAACGTCGTGCGCCAGTCCGAGGTCCAGTATTCCATCCTGTCGAGCGTTTCGGAGAAAGGCGGATAGAGCAACGCCAGGGCGGCAGCGACCATCGCGAGGCACGCCAGCAGCGAGAAGGTCGGAAACTTGCGCGGCCATTTGCGGGCGGTTGTTGCCGAGGTTGTCGCCGACATTGGTCCCCAAACTTCTTGTCTCGTTGCCGCGGGCCGCTGACCTCTCGCTGCCACCCGCCCCTGCCGCCCCGTCAGTGACCTCTGACCCAAGCCCGCTCATCCATGCCGCGCCCACGCCGGAGTGCGCGCGGCATGGCTATGCCGGCCTAGGGTGCGCCGGCAGACTCTCCGTCAGGAGGGGTCTCAGCCTCCGGGCGTGCCCCCGCGACGCCACCGGGGCGGTCATCGTCGTCACTGGAGTCCGGGGAGACGCGATGAAGACCGCGGGTGGTGCCCTCGTCTTCGATAGGCTTGGCCTCGGGGGGCTCGCCCCGATCGGACTCATCGGTCTTCTCGGTGGCGGTCTCGTTCACGACGACGCCGGAGTCTCCGCCGGTTCTTTCCTCAGCGCGTGCACCGGTAGCGGCAAGGATGACGGGGGCGAAAGCGAAGGCGAGGAACAGGGCGGCATAGAGTGCTGTGAAAAATGGCTTGGATTTCATGATACCCCTCCAGAATATGGAAGCGCGCAGACGGCAAGAATGCAGCCACAATGCGGCCGGAGCAAGCCCGGCGGATTTGCCGGGAAATTGCGGCGCCACCGCATGACCGCGGACGCGAGCCGCGTGCCGTAGCTGCCTGTCAAACGGCAATCTTCTGATTGTATTCGCCGACCTCGGCGAATTGCGACAGCTGGCGGTCGATGTCGGAGAAGATCGCCTTCATGGCACCTTCCGACGTCGGGCTCTCCACCACGACGACGAGCTCGGGCTTGTTGGAGGAGGCGCGCACCAGCCCCCAGGTGCCGTCGGCCAGCACGATGCGCACGCCGTTGACGGTGATGAGCTCGCGAATTTTCTGCCCCGCGACCGTGCCGCCGCCCTCGGCGAGCTTCTCGTAGTGCGCGAGCACGCGGTCGACGACGGCGTACTTGGCCTCGTCGGCGCAGTGCGGCGACATGGTGGGCGAGCCCCAGGTCTTGGGCAGCGCCTTCTCCAGGTCGGCCATGCTCTTGTCGGGGTTGCGGTCGAGCATGTCGCACACGGCGAGCGCCGAGATGAGGCCGTCGTCGTAGCCGCGCCCCAAGGGCGGATTGAAAAAGAAGTGCCCCGACTTCTCAAAGCCGACGAGCGCCTTGTTCTCGTGGCTGTAGCGCTTGATGTAGGAGTGGCCCGTCTTCCAGTAGGTGGTGGTGGCGCCGTTGGCCTTGAGCACCGGGTCGGTCGCGAACAGGCCCGTCGACTTCACGTCGACGACGAACTTGGCGTCCTTGTGCCGGGCGGAGATGTCGCGTGCGAGCATGACGCCGACCTTGTCGGCGAAGATTTCGCGGCCCTCGTTGTCGACGACGCCGCAGCGGTCGCCGTCGCCGTCGAAGGCGAGACCGACGTCGGCGCCGACCTCCTTCACCTTGGCGGCGATGTCGTGCAGCATCGCCATGTCCTCGGTGTTGGGATTGTAGTTGGGGAAGGAGTGATCGGGCTCCGTGTGGAGCGGGACCACCTCGCAGCCGACGGCTGCAAGCACCTGCGGCGCGAAGGCGCCGGCCGTGCCGTTGCCGGTCGCGACGACGGTCTTGAGGCGGCGCTTGAGCTTGGGCCGGTCGGTGAGCGCCTTCTCGTAGCGCTCCGCCATGTCGGAGACGTAGATGTAGCGTCCGCCGTCGGCCGCCTCGTACGTACCGCCGAGCACGATGTCCTTGAGCTGGGACATTTCGTCGGGGCCGAAGGTCAAGGGCCGGGCAAGGCCCATCTTGATGCCGGTCCAGCCGTTGTCGTTGTGGCTGGCGGTGACCATGGCCACACCCTCCACGTCGAGATCGAACTGCGCGAAGTAGGCCATGGGCGTGACCGCAAGTCCGATGTCGTGCACCTCCGCGCCGCCCGCGAGCAGCCCCACGACGAGGGCCTGCTTCACGCTGCCCGAGTACCAGCGGTAGTCGTGGGCGACGACGATGCGCTGTGGCACCCCGCGCTTGGCAAACAGCGTGGCGAGCCCCAGCCCCACGGCATTGAGGCCCATCAGGTTGATCTCGTCGGGAAAAAGCCAGCGCGCGTCGTACTCGCGAAAGCCGGTCGGCTTGACCAGGGGAAAGCGCTCGAAGTCGGCGGTGTTGGGCTTCAAGTCGGCGCGCGGCTTGGGCAGCATGGTGCGGTCCTATACACTACGTGGAGGATGCGACGGGCAGGTGTAAACGCCGCGGGGGGAAGAGTCGATTCCGCAATCCTGCCGCAGCGACATGAAAGGAATTGGGTTATTCCTGCAGCACCAGCGTGCCCGCGCGCATGTCGAAGCGCGACAAGCGGCCAAGGAAGCTCATGCCGAGCAGCGACGTCTTGAGACGTCTGGGCTCGGCCACCGCGGCGGGCACGTCGCGCACCAGGATGTCGCCGACGCCGACCCGGTCGAGCGTGACCGGTGCGAAGCGGGCGACGCCGTTGGCGGTCGATACGGCCTGGGTGAAGTCGCCCTTGTTGAGATAGATGCCGGCCCGTTCGGCGTCCTCATAGCTCAGCGCCACCATGGTCGCGCCGGTGTCGACCATGACCTCGATGGTGCGGCCGTTGATCTCGGCTTCCGTGTTGAAGTGGCCGTGACGGCCGGCCTCGATCTCGACCACGGTGCCGAACTCGGCCGTTGCAACCCGCGTCTCGGCACCGGCGCTCGGACGCTGCGCGGCGTCCTCCGGGGTGGGCAGCCCGAACATGCGCTCCGCCCCCGTCTTGAGCTCCTCGAAGTGGCTGAGCGCTGCGATGCCGATGACGGCGACGACGGCCCAGCTCGCGACCTCGCGCAGCAGTTGTCTCGTTCCCGGTCTCAGCGCCATGTGTGCTTAGCTGTGCATGCCCGCGGGCGCGTCCCGGTCGGCTCCCGGCGCCGCTAGCCCCTCAGCGTTAAGAAGTCCTTCGAGAACTCATAGGACTGCAAACGCCTTAAAAAACTCATACCGAGCAAGTTCTCGTTAACGCTTCCCGGTCGCGCCACGAGTGCGTTCACGTCGTGCACGACCAAGGGGCCGACGGCAACGGAGCGCAGGCGCACGGGCGCTGCGTATGTGGTGCCGTTGGCGGTGTGCACGGCCACGGTGAAGGCGAGGTCGCGCGTGTCGATGCCGGCGCGCTCGGCGTCAACGGGCCGCAGCACGACGGTCGAGGCGCCGGTGTCGACGAGTAGTGACATTGTTTGACCGTTGATCGCTCCGCGCACCGCGAAGTGCCCATCGAGCCGCCGGCGCACGCGCACGGCCTTCTCCCCCTCCTGCGTGGCCACGGAGATCGTATGGCCCGGCGGGGCAAGGTCGCCGGCGACGCGGTTGGCGACGACGGACAGCTCCGCGCGATAGCTGTAGGCGGCGACGAGGGCGAAAATGACCGCACCCCAGATCAACAGGTAGCGCGCCGCCTGCAAGGGGCGGGAGCTTTCGTGGCCGAGCACGAGCAGGACGTAGACGCCGAACATGAGCAGGGTGCCGGCGACGAGGACGATCTCGAGCGTGCCCATGTCGGAAAGGAAGGCGATGTCGCCGCGAAAGAGCAGCAGCAGTGCGGCAATGACGAGAAACGCCAAGAGCAGCCATGCCTTCATCGTTCACTCCTTGGGGAGGGCCGCCCTGCGGGCGGCGAGCTCATCCATGATGCGCCGCCGCTCCGCACCGGTCATCGAGGCCCAGCCGGCGATCTCGGCGACCGTGCGTCCGCAGCCGCGGCACAGGCCCGTTGTGCGATCGATCTCGCACACATCGACACAAGGGGTCTCCATGAAGCGGCTTCAAGCCCTTTGCTCAGCGGTCGGCGCCATCCAAGCAGGCGCTCCCGACCTGCCGGCCTATGTAGCGTTGGACAGGTGCGAGCACAACGCACTAACGCGCGCTCAGTGGGTGGGGGTGGCGTCGGAGGACGCGGAGGCCGATGTGACCTTCGCTCTGAGGCGTGCCGGCCGCGGCGGGCGCGGCGCGGCCTCCTTGTGGCGATGGCTTTCCTGCCCGAGCGGCTGCAGGGGTGCCATGGCGTGCAATACGCGAAAGGCCGGCAGCAGCACCTTCGCCTCGGTGCCCTTGCGCAACTCGGAGCTGATCTCGAGGCTGCCGCCGTGCAGCTCGATCAGGTTCTGCACGATGGCGAGGCCGAGCCCGGCGCCGCCCTCGGCATTGTGCTGGGCGAGCGCGCCCTGGCCGAACGCCTGCAGCACCTTGGGGATCTCGTCGGCGGGGATGCCGGGCCCCGTGTCGCGCACGCTCAGGAACTGGCCGCCGTCCTCGGTGGAGCCGACGCGCAGGGTGATGCGGCCGCCCTTGGGCGTGAACTTCAAGGCGTTGGACATCAAGTTGAGGCAGATCTGGCGCATGGCGCGCTGGTCCACCCAGACGACGGGCAGGTGCGGCGTGAACTCCTGCGTGACCTGCAGGCCCTTGCCCTCCGCCCTCAGCTTCAAGAGCCGGTGGCATTCCTCGGCGACGTCGGACAAGCGCAGCGGCTCCTCCTGCAGCTCGTAGCGCCCCGACTCGATGCGGGTGAGATCGAGGATCTCGTTGATGAGATGCAGAAGGTGGCGTCCGCTCTCCAGGATGTTGCCGGCGTACTCGCGGTAGGTGGGATTTTCCATGGGCCCGAACAGCTCGGTCTTCATGACCTCGGAGAAGCCGAGAATGGCGTTGAGCGGCGTGCGCAGCTCGTGGCTCATGGTGGCGAGGAAGCGCGACTTGGCCCTGTTGGCCGCTTCCGCGCGCCGGCGCGCCTCGTCGGATACCGACTTCTGCTCCTCCAGCTCGGCGATGAGCGCGTCCTTCTCGCTGCGGAACTCCAGCATCGACAGCGCCGTCGAGCGCAGGCCGCGGGCGAGGAACAGGAAGTAGAGGTGCACGCCGACCGCCATGCACGCCAAGGCGATGTAGAAGGGGTCGTTGAGCAGGAGCAGGCGCAGCACCACCGCGGCCGTCATGGGAACGGTGCCCGCCAGCAGGATCGTGGGGATCGTCGCTGCGAACATGGTGCGGATCGCCAGGACGACGATGAGCGTGGCGAAGATGAAGACGTGGGAGGCGAAGAGGAGGTCGCCGCCGACGCCCAGGTTCTTGCTCACGCCGACGAGCGCAAACCCGGCGAGCGCCAGACCGTTCAACAGCTCGATGATGATGAAGCGCCGGCGCCACAGACCCACGTGCATCTGTGCGGGCGACTGCGCCAGGAAGCGGCGGCCCTGGTCGAGCAGGACGACCTTGGCGCCGATGACGATGACGAGCCAGATGACGGCGTCGACAACCGGCGCCCAGAACATCGAGGCGATCGCGAACAATGCGTAAAGCGCCGGCATGGTGACGGCGGCGCCGAGCTCGCTGCGCACGAACATGGCGAGCAGCTCGTACTCGAACTCCGGCTGGATGCTCGTTCCCGCTGCGAGCCGCGCGCGCGTCGCCCTCAAGCCGTCGGCCGCACGCCGTCGCGCGTCGCCGCGCCCGCGAAGCCGTGCGACTTCCTCGCCTGTGGCTGTGCTGCTCATTGTCTTCCGCCGTGCCGGCTTATGGCGTCCAGCCGCGTTTACGGGGCATGGACACTCATGATCAATCTCCGCAGGATTTCCTAACTAAGTGTTTATCAAAGCCTTCTTTGCAGTCTGATGGTGATACAAGGCGAACCTTCAAGGGTCCTTCGCCCCGGGACGGCAGCATTGTCGCCGCGCCGCGCCGCGGCTAGGTTCGGCGTGGAATCAGCTCCTGGAACGCCCCCAAGCCATGCGAATCATCGAGACGCGCGGCGCCCCCAATCCCCGTCGGGTGCGCATCTTTCTCGCCGAAAAGCACATCACGGTGCCCTTCGAGGAGCTCGACCTCATGGCAGGGGCGCTGCGCACGCCGCAGTTCACGGCCATAAACCCCATGCAGCGCGTGCCTGTCCTGGTCCTCGACGACGGGACCGCGATCTCCGAATCGGTCGCCATTTGCCGCTATTTCGAGGAGGTGCAGCCGGAGCCGGCGCTGATGGGGCGCGGGGCGCTGGGCCGCGCGCTGGTCGAGATGTGGAACCGGCGGGTGGAGCTTGGGTTCTTTGCCGCCGTCGCCGCCGCGTTCCGTCACCTGCATCCGAAGATGGCGCACCTGGAGGTGCCGCAGGTCGCGGACTGGGGCGAGGCAAACAAGGCGAAGGTCGTGGAGATGCTGCACATCCTCGATGCTACGCTCGCCGCCAGCCCCTTTATCGCCGGCGAGGACTACTCGATCGCCGACATCACGGCGCTGGTTGCCATCGACTTCATGAAGGCTGCGCGCGTCGACTGGCCGCAAGGGATCGACAACGTTGCGCGCTGGCACGGCGAGGTCTCGGCGCGGGCGAGCGCGCAGGCATGAACGCGGCGATTGGCCGTGGCGGCGGATCGACCGAGGATCAAGGACGCAAGGACGAAATCGTGACGCAGATGAAGCTCACCATCGTCGGATCTGGCGACGCATTTGGCTCCGGCGGGCGCTTGCAGACGTGCTTTCACGTCGCCTTGCCCGGCGATGAGGTCCTTGTCGACTGCGGCGCGACCGCTATCATCGGCATGCAGCGGCTCGGGCTCGATCCCGACCGGGTCTCCACCATTTTCATCTCCCATCTGCACGGCGACCACTTCGCCGGGCTGGTGTGGTGGCTCTTGCATGCGCACTACGTCACGCAGCGCTCCGCGCCCCTGACGATAACGGGGCCAGCGGGCATTGCCGCGCGCTTCGCGGCCGCGGCCGAAGCGCTGTTTCCGGGCTCGCCGAAAATCGAGCGACGCTTCGAGATGCGCTTCCTGGAATACGCCGAGCGCACGCCGCTTCGGGTGGGTGGTGTGACGGTGACGCCATACGAGGTGCGCCATCCCTCGGGGGCGCCGCCCTATGCCCTGCGCCTGGAAAGTGGCGGCAAGACCTTGAGCTTCTCTGGCGACACCGAATGGGTCGAGAGCCTGGTTGCGGCCGCCGATGGGGCCGACCTCTTCATCTCCGAATGCTTCAGCTTCGAGGAGCAGGTCGGCTATCACATGACCTGGCGCAAGATCGAGCAGAACCTCGACCGGCTCGGCGCCAGGCGCGTGCTGCTCACGCACATGAACAGCGAGATGCTGGCAAAGCGCGCGCACGTCACGGATCCGCGCGTCCTCATCGCCGAGGACGGCATGACACTCGACATCTGAGCCAAGCGCCGTGGGGTCGCGCCTCGATCGCCTGCTGGGAGAGATCCGCGCCTGCCGGGTGTGCGTCGAGGCGCCGGACGGCATGCCGCTCGCGCACGAGCCGCGGCCCGTCCTGCGCGCGAGCACAAGCGCGCGCATAGCCGTCGTGGGGCAAGCCCCCGGCACCCGCGTGCACGCCTCGGGCGTTCCCTTCAGCGATCCCTCCGGCGAGCGGCTGCGCGAGTGGATGGGCGTGACGGCCGCCGAGTTCTACGACGTCGGCCGCGTCGCCATCATCCCCATGGGGTTCTGCTATCCCGGCCAGGACGCGGGCGGCGCCGACCTGCCGCCGCGTGCGGAGTGCGCGCCGCGCTGGCGCCAACGTCTGTTCGCCGAGCTGGCGCAGATCGAGCTGATGCTGCTCGTGGGGGGCTATGCCCAGCGTTGGCATCTGCAAGGCCCGGCGGCGCGCAGCGTCACGGCGACGGTCGCGGACTGGCGCAGCATTCTCGCCCGGCCCGGGCGTCCGCGCTGCCTGCCGCTGCCGCACCCGTCGTGGCGCAACAACGCCTGGCTCAAGACGCATCCCTGGTTCGAGGCGGAGCTGGTGCCGCGCCTGCGCAAGGAGGTGCGCCGGCTGCTGGCATGAGCGCGGGCGGCGCCGCGCAACTTAGAAAAAATTTGCTGTTCCGGCCCTTGATGGCTACGCTCGTGGCAAGACGGACGGCGGCGGACGCTATTCTAGGGAAGATTTTTTCAGGTTTGGCAGGCCAAATGCTCGATGACATGGACATCAAGATCCTGCGCATTCTGCAGGAGGACTGCACGCGGCCCGTTGCCGACATCGGCAAGGAGGTGGGGCTTTCCACGACCCCGTGCTGGCGGCGCATCCAGAAGCTGGAGGAGGCGGGCGTGATCCAGCGCCGGGTGGCGCTGCTCGACCCGCACAAGGTCAACGCCGGCGTCACGGTGATGGTGTCGATCAAGACCGACCAGCACAGCGTGGCGTGGCTGGAGCGGTTCCACACCGCGGTCGCCGATTTCTCCGAGGTGGTCGAGTTCTACCGCATGGCGGGCGACGTCGACTATCTCCTGCGCGTGGTGGTGCCCGACATCGACGCTTACGATGCGTTCTACAAGCGCTTCATCTCGCGCATCGAGATCGCCAAGGTGTCGTCGGCCTTCGCCATGGAGCAGATCAAATACACCACGGCGCTGCCGCTGCAGTTTGCCCGGCCCGCCAATGCGGAGCGCGCGGCCAAGGCCTGAGCGGGCTCACTCCACCGGATAGACGGCGGCAAAGACCAGTCCTGCAGCGCGTTCGCGCCGAGAGCGGATCACGGCCGTTCAACTTCGGCTCGCATCGCGCCACGGGTAAGTGAGTGGTGGTGATCGGCCGTGGCATCTATACCGGGGGCAACGTTACGCGATTGCAGCAATCGCGAATGCCGGGACGTCGATGCATAGAATTGCGCGCAACGTCCCGAGCGCCCCCGCAATACTAGGATGAGGATCCGCCCAATGCCCCGTTCCCTTTCGCTTGCCGTCGTTCTTGCCGCCGGTCTCGCTCTTCCCGCCATGGCCGAGAGTGCGGCGCCCCAGAGCACGAAAGCGCCGCCCCAATCGCACGTCGCCAAAACGACGGTTCCATTCAAAATGGTCCGCACGCTCGGCGGCAAACCGACGGTTGGCGGCAAGACGTGCTCGCGCGTCATGGGCGGCCGGCGTGTCGTTTGGTACGGCCCCAAGCCGCCTCAGGCGCAGTAGCCGCGGCGGCGCAGCGCAAAGCGCCGGCGAACTTCGACAGTGGCACGCAGCATTCCCTCTCTCCGTGACACCGGGGGGAGGGGTGCGTTTAGCGGCGCTACTTGGCCATGCTTTTCATCATCTATAGCTGCTTTTCGAGCGTGCCCAACCGGTCCGTCAACAATCCTGCCGACGGCTCGTCACCGGAATCCTGAGCGAGTTTGAGCGCGGCGCGAATTGTGTTTGAAACTGCCTCGTTGTCGGCAATCAGCTCTTTCAGCATATCGTCCTCGCTGGGGATCGTCTCGTTTTCACCGATCGTCGCAAGGGCGCGCAGCTTCGCATGGGTCCCTGGCGCATAGTATCCGAGGGCCCGGATCCGCTCGGCGATATCGTCGAGAGATTGCCAGAGATCGTTGTACTGTTCTTCGAACATTTTATGGAGATTGCGGAACTTCGGACCTTCGACGTTCCAGTGGTAGTTGTGCGTCTTCAGATAGAGGACGTAGGTGTCGGCAAGAACCCGGCACAGGGCGTCGGATGTTGCCTTGCTGGCGTTGCTCTTCGTCATTCGCATGTCCTTAGGAGATGAGCTGCAGGCGTCTGTTCGCGGTGGGCAAGAGATGACATTGCGTGTGTTTGCAGGCTCAGCGCTCGAGGCCAATCGCCTTCAGGGCGGCATGGCTGCTTATTCTTGGCTCACGAAGGTGAGGTACATGAGCACAAGATAGACAATCGGAATCACGGTCAGAACGCCAACCTCGATGATCGTCGGTGCAGGGCAGTTGCCTGCCCACATGCGATAGCCAACGAAGCATACGGCAGCAAACACAATCAGGATGCCGATATACCAAGGCATCAAGCGATGATTCTTTGGAACGGTTTCGGTCATCTCTGTCTCCCTTATCGACTGGGATGGAAGTAAGGAAGACCTCGTCGCGCAACGCGTTGATTTGCATCAACCTGATGCGATATCTCAGCCCGTCGCCAAGCCGAGACCACATATGCAACAGACTTTCTGGCTCCCGTTCATCGACAGGAACAAGGCGCGATGAGCGCGAAGTATGACAGCATCGCAATAAACTATGCAGAGCTTCGCAAGCCGGATCGGCGCATAGCCAGAATCATCGAGAGCGCACTCGGGTCAGCCCAAACCGTCTTGAATGTTGGCGCCGGGACCGGTTCCTACGAGCCGGCCGACCGGTCCGTGATCGCTGTCGAGCCTTCGCGCGAGATGATCCGAAAGCGCAGCCCGGCGGCGGCCGAGGCGATTCAGGCCTGCGCCGAGGATCTGCCGTTCGGCGACAGGAGTTTCGACGCCTCCATGGCGATCCTGACCATTCATCATTGGCCCGACAAGGAAGCAGGCTTGCGCGAGATGCGCCGCGTGACACGCGGTCGGATCGTCCTGCTCACCTTCGATCCGTCGTGCCGGCCGTGGCCGACCGACTATTTTCCCGAACTGGCGGCTTTGGACGAGGCACAAATGCCGACGATGTCCGACTACGAGCGATGGCTGGGACCTGTGCAGATTACACCGGTTCTGGTGCCACATGATTGCAGCGATGGATTCCTGTATGCCTACTGGCGCCGGCCTGCGGCCTATCTCGATGCACGCATCCGATCCGGCAGCTCGTCTTTTTGGGGCATCCGCAACGCCGAAGCAGGATTGCAGAATCTGAGGCGGGACCTTGAAACCGGCGAGTGGGAGCGCCGCTACGCCGAACTGCTCACCCTTGATGCCTATGAGGCGGGATACCGGCTCGTCGTAGCGGGCTGATCCGCGAACGACCGGTTGCAACCCCATTGCGGACGTGTACCTACGCGCTCAGGAATTCGGGACCATCACGGGAAAAGTGCATTTGGGCGTGATGGGCCAGGAGCAACATGTGCCGACCGGTTTTTGAGCCGGAGCAGATGTGGCCGTCAGACGCCTCTCCGCATACCTTGCGATCATCGCTTCAGGAGAAGTGCGGATGATCAAGGCGTGGCCTTGGTCTCCACGGGCTCCACGTAGGTTGCCGCGGTGGCGGTCTGCACGGCCGGCGTGGCTGCAAGCTTGGGCCAGACGCGCGTCGCCGCGGTCGCCGTTTTGACGGCTGGCGTGGCACGTGGTTTGGGCCAGATGGTCACGGTCGCCGTGCCCGTTTTCACCGCCGGCGTGGGCGGGTGTTTGGGCTCGCTGTAGACTGTTGCAGTTCCGGTCGGCACCGCGGGCTTGCCGGGGTCCTGGACGACAACGGTGGGGGGCTTCTTGGGCTGCTCGGGCGGCTCAACCTCGGTGACGACCGGCGGCCGCCGCTTGTTTATGCAGAACTGCATGCAGGCCTGCCCGCTTTCGCCGTCCAACCTCTCGACGGTGACGGGCCTCAGATAGCACCCGTTCTCCGTGCGGCCGCGGCAGGAGGTTCGCGTTGGCGGCAGGCCGGGGAGATAGCCATCGCAGAAAATCGTGGTGTTGCCGATTTTGAGCTGGCAGATCGAGTCCGGGATCTTGTGAGGCGGGGGAAACTCATCGGTCGGACCGATGACGACCGTGACGGGGTTGCCGTCGAGCGTGGTGGTTTCGGTCGTTCCGCCCTCGCCACCCTTCACGCAACGGCAATCGCCATCCAGATACTCGCCGCCGGCGCAGGTCTTTCCATCGCACTGCGGCGGAGGAGCGGCCTTGGCCTCATTCTCTGCATCCTTGTCGGCGTCGGCCTGGCGCCGCTTGCGGTCTTGCTCGTCTTTCTCGGCCTGGCGCCGCTTGCGGTCTCGTTCGGCTTTCTCGGCCTGCTTCTGCTTGCGCTTTTTTTCGGCGGCGGCCTCTTTGCGCCTGCGCTCTCGCTCGGCTGCTTTCTGGCGCCGTCTTTCTTCCGCCTGGATGGCCCTCCGCCGGTCACGCTCCCTTTTCTCAGCCGCCGCCTGTTCGGCGGCTCTCTGGAGCGCATCCAAGAACCTTTTGGTATTGGAGGGCCCCCTGGGCTGCTCGTACTGCGGGTTCGTTTGCTGCGGCGGGGGGTCGTAACAATGGGTGATCCCCTCCTCGTCGGTTTCGCAGTTGTCGCTGATCAGGATCACCGGCCGATCGGCCGCGGTCGGATGCAGACGTGGAGACACGGGTGCCGCCGAGGCGCTCGTTGCCAACGCGATTGCGGACGCGAACAGCAACGCCAGCATGGCGCTATCGAGCTTTTTCATCTGGACTTCCTCTGGCGTCGGCCGAGTTACCCGCTAATTGCACATGTTGCCGTTGCCGCAGGACTTGCCTGGCGGGCAATGCAAGGAGATGCCGGTTTTGACATTGCCGGTGCCCGGGCAGAATCGCGGATTTCCCGGGACGATGCAGTTCTTGGCGACGAACAGATCGCAAAAGGTGCCGGCGTTGCACGTTCCCGCGCCCGGGCAGCACACGCCACCGGCAGGTGCGCAGTTGAACTTGTTGGGGCACAGGAAGAACCCAGGGTTTCCGGGGCACGGCGGACCTGAGGTCGCTGTCAAATTGGTGCCGGGCTTGATGTCGAGCCGGGTTCTCGGGGCGATGGTAATGTATTGCACCACGGTGCCCGGACCCGGGTCGCCCGCCGACTTGTCGTCGTCCTTGCTGCGCGTGGCGTAGGCGACGCAATCGTCCGACGTTGCCTTGTCCGTGGCGTTGAGGATGACGTTGCGATCGGTCCAAGTGGCGGTCTTCGACTTGGAAGACTTGTCTTTGACCATCCTGGCGACGAAATTGAATTGAAACGACGTCGAGCGATCGGCGTCCGACAGCTCGACCATCAGGTCGTCGCGATTTTTTTCCTCGAACTTGAACGTGCCGGCTTTTGAGCGTTCCTCCCAGGCACCGGGGCCCGTCTGCAGGAACGTGCCGACGAACGTGCCGGTGGTGGGATTGCCGGCTTGCAGGCAGAACACGTCTGCGCCCGTCGCGCCGCCGAGGACCGTCAATTCCGTTTGTGCCATCACTGGCAGCGGCATCACTGCCGGCAGGGCCGCCAGCAACAACAAGCAAAGAAAGGTGCGCCTGATAGCAATTCTCCTGTTGCCGGTCCCCTTGCATCGCATCGGCGATGAAAATGCTTCGAGGCCTTGCTTGTTGGCGCAACGCGCATGCGAAGGCACATTCGGTGTCGCAACACCGAACATGACAGATCGATCCTACGGATTAGTTGTGCCCGTCGATGACTGTCTCTGCCTCAGGAGCCGGTCACGATCTCGACAAATCGCGATCTTTTCGGCAGTAAGCGATCAGGTAGGCGCTCCCGAAGCGTTTCTTGCAACAAGAAACAAAGGCGCTGGTAAATTCCCGCTGTCGAGACGTGCCATGGCGGGTGGCTTGGCCAGTCGGGCATGACGGCTGTGGGTCAAAAGGTGGCGTCGCAGTTCCTCGCCGTCATGTCAGCGCACCTGAGACCCGCGATGCACGAGCCTTTTCTAGGCGCTTGATCGATCGGAGGCACAGAACGGTTTTGGTCCGGACGCTATCAGAGCAGCATTTGATTTTTCCTGCAGGACCTTGATAAGGTCCCGGCCCGAAACGGGGCGATTGAAGTAATAACCCTGCACCTCATCGCAGCCGATCTCGGTCACCAATTCGAGCTGCTCGCTCGTCTCTATTCCTTCTGCAACACTGCGCATGTGCAGCTTGTTGGCGAGCCCTGCGACCGCCATGATAATGGCCGAGCAATCGGATTGCTCAGGCAAATCGCGGACAAAGCTGCGGTCTATCTTTATCGTGTCGAAGGGAAAGCTACGCAGGTAGCTGAGTGACGCGAACGCCGTACCGAAGTCATCGAGCGCGATGCGCACACCAAGGTCGCGAAGCTTGTGTAGCGTTTTCACGGTATCCGTATCGTCGCGCAGCAGCACCGACTCGGTGATCTCCAGCTCGAGACGCTGGGGCGGAAGGCCGGAAAGGGCGAGGGCGGCGTCGACGGTTTTATAGAGATCCGAGCTCGAGAACTGAGAAGCCGAAAGATTGACGGTTACGCCGATCTCGTCCGGCCACGTCGCCGCCTCCGCGCAGGCCGTGCGCAATGCCCACTCGCCCAACGCAACGATGAGGCCGGTTTCCTCGGCGAGCGGTATGAAATCGTTCGGAGCGATGAGCCCATGATCCGGATGCTCCCAACGCATGAGCGCTTCGCAACAGGTGACGCGCTGCGTTTTCGTGTCCAGGATCGGTTGGTAATGCAGCACCAGTTGGTTTCGTTGCAGGGCCAGTCGCAAATCGGCCTCAAGCTGCCTGCGATTCTGCATTTCATAGGAGAAATGCGGGTCGAAGAGCGTGTAGGTGCCGCGTCCCAGTGACTTGGCGTGGTAAAGCGCCATGTCCGCGCTCATGAGCAGCTGGTCTGCGGTTGTCGCATGCTGTGGGGCAAGCGCAACGCCTATGCTGGCTCCGATCTCGACATAGTGGCCCATCAGCGTGTGGGTGTCGCTGAACAACTTCAGCAGTCTCTGGGCAAACCCGGTCGCGTCTTCGGCGCGCCTTACACCGAACTGAACGATCGCAAATTCGTCGCCGCCGAGCCGTCCTACGAAGTCTGGACGTCTAATGTTGACCCGCAACCGCCCGCCGAAGCTCTTCAAAAGCGCATCACCAGCAGGATGACCTAGATCGTCGTTCACGGCCTTGAAATGATCGAGATCGATCCAGTGCACCGCCAAGCCCTCTCCAGGCGCCAGACTCTCCAGCGCCTGGTCCAGCTGCTCGTGAAAATGGAAGCGGTTCGGAATTTCAGTCAACGCGTCATGGCGAGCGAGCCAGGCAATCTTCTCTTCGGCGCGGACACGCTCGGTTATGTCCTCCTGCAGGTCGACCCAGCTGCCGTCACCGAGCGGCTGATTGGTGATGAGGATGGTGCGGCCACCACTCAAGTGCTGCTTGTTGGAGAAGCTTTCGCCCCGCGCCAGTCGAGCCACATGCTGCTCGATCCACTTGCGCTGCTCCGCGACCGCCTCGGGGCCGTCACGGCCGGTTTCGCGCTTGACGTGAAAGCGCACGATATCCGCAAGCGGCGTGCCTGGACGGGTAAGCTCCTCGGGGAGCTCATAGATGTTGCGATAGACATCATTGCACAGGATCAAGCGCTGTTCCGTGTCGAACATCGACAGCCCGCGCGCCATGTTGTTTAGCGCGACCTCGAGCCATTGATTGAGCCGTGCCAGCTGCTCTTTTTCCGACCCCGACGCGCGCGATGACGCGGCGCGGGCAAGTAAGGCGGCATTGAGTTGATCGCGGTCTGACTGGGGGGCAGCGTTGCTCGACATCGTGACATCCCGCTTCTAGGTCCTACGTGCTCTGAATATTAGAGGACGGCAGAAGCTAGGCCGGGTCAGTAAGAACGGGCCTAAATTTGCTGCATAATTGCCGATCAGCAAAGCAACGGATTACTAAGCAGCAGACGCCGCACCAGGCCAAGACCTCACGCCGGATCGGGGGCAAAATGTGCCGTCGCAGCGCCGCGCCGTGATGTCAGGACTTGGAGTGGTTGCAGAGGCCACCCCGCGGAGCGCGCGGCGAAGGCCTAAGCGGGCTCACGCCACCAGATAGAGGGCGGAAAGCGCAAAGCACAGGAGCGCGGCGATGGCGATCACTATGAGCGTCAGCGTCATGCCCCACACCCGGTAGCGAAGGATCTGCGGCGTCTGCGACAGGCCGTAGGCGTGCAGCAGCCGGCCGGCGACGAGTACCAGGCCCAGAAGGTGGATGAGCGGGCGCGGGGCCGTCAGGCTTTCGGCAAACGCCATCAGCAGGAGCGCGAAGGGGACGTACTCGGCGAAGTTCGCGTGCACGCGCATGCGGCGCAAGAGCTGGGCATTGTCGCCGTGGCCGATCTCGACGCGTGCCTGGCGCCGCCAGCCGATGACGCGCACGCTCAACACCAGAAAGAGCACCGCGAGCAGCGCGGCATAGAAGGCGGTGATGACCATGGTATCCTCCGTTCAGGCGCAGGATCGGATCCTAGCACCGTCATGCGCCGATGATTTTGACCAGCACCCGTTTTTTGCGGCCGCCGTCGAACTCGCCGTAGATGATCTGCTCCCAGGGGCCGAAGTCGAGCTTGCCGCCGGTGATTGCGACCACGACCTCGCGGCCCATGACCTGGCGCTTGATGTGGGCGTCGGCGTTGTCCTCGCCCGTGCGGTTGTGGCGGTAGTGGCTGACCGGCGCGTGCGGGGCGAGGCCTTCGAGCCAGACCTCGTAGTCGTGATGGAGGCCGCGCTCGTCGTCGTTGATGAACACCGACGCCGTGATGTGCATGGCATTGACCAGCACCAGGCCTTCGGCGATGCCGCTTTCGGCGAGGCATGCCTCCACGTCGGGCGTGATGTTGACGAAGGCGCGCCGGCCCGGGATCTTGAACCACAGCTCCTTGCGGTAGGACTTCATTGCGGGACCCTTCGCCATCGGTCAGCTGGTGGCGTCCTCGCCGGGATTGAGCCGTGCGATGAGGCTCGAGGTGTCCCAACGCGCGCCGCCCATCTTCTGCACTTGCGCGTAGAACTGGTCGACGAGTGCGGTGACGGGCAGGCTGGCGCCGTTGCGGTGCGCTTCGTCGAGGCAGATGGCGAGATCCTTGCGCATCCAGTCGACCGCGAAGCCGAACTCGAAGTGCCCTTCGGCCATGCTGTCCCAGCGGTTGTCCATCTGCCACGACTGGGCCGCGCCCTTGGAGATCGTCTCCTTGACGAGGCCGAGATCGAGCCCCGCCTTGACGGCGAAGTGGATCGCCTCCGACAGCCCCTGCAGCAGCCCGGCGATGGCGATCTGGTTCACCATCTTGGTGAGCTGGCCGGCGCCGGAAGGTCCGATCAGCGTGACGGCGCGCGCGTAATGCGCAATCAGCGGCTCGGCGCGCGCAAAGGCGTCGGCGTCGCCTCCCGCCATCACGCTGAGGGAGCCGTTGTGGGCGCCGGACTGGCCGCCTGAGACGGGCGCATCGAGGAAGGCGAAGCCGCGGGTCTCTGCCGCGGCCGACAGCTCGCGCGCGGCCTCGGCGGAGGCGGTCGTGTGGTCGACGAACACGGTGCCGGCGCCCATGGCCTGAAAGGCGCCGTCGTTGCCGGTCGTCACCTCGCGCAGGTCGTCGTCGTTGCCGACGCACGAGAAGACGAAGCCGGCGCCGGCGGCGGCCTCGGCGGGCGTCGCGGCGGTTGTTCCCGCGCCGTGCTCGCGCACCCACGCCTCGGCCTTCGCGGCCGTGCGGTTGTAGACGACGAGGTCGTGGCCGCCCTTTCTCAGAAGGTGCCCCGCCATGGGAAAGCCCATGACCCCGAGCCCGATCCACGCCACCTTCGCCATCCTCGCCTCCTCGGGTTGGGCGCTTCGCGGGCACGGCACTTGCGGCGGGCGGAGTCCCCGCTCCGCGTGCCCGCTCGTGCCCGGCCTAACGGGTGATCGGCTGGTTGGGGAACGCGAGCTGCTCGCGAGCGCGCCAATCGTTGGTCACGTAGTTGATGATCACCGACTTGCGCACGCCGTCGATCTTGCGGCGCTCGAAGCCGTGGAAGGTGATGTCGGACGGCACGAACACCAGCGCGCCGTTGCTTTCGAACGGCGAGCGGCCGAAGTGCTTTTTCTGCGCGTCGTAGATGTCGGTGCCGAGGTCGGCGTGGCTTGGGTCCTTGGACGTGTAGAGCAGCATCGTGAACAGCTTGACGCCCAGGTCGGAGTGCGGCTCGAGCCAGAAGCCGTCGGTGTCCTGCGCGATCTCGACGCGAAGGTAGGTGCCGTCGAGGTTGGTGCCGAAATGCTGCTCGACGCGGTCGGTGATCGCCTTGCTCTGGAAGGCCTCGTTGAACGCCTTGCACACGGCGAACTGGTCCATGTTCTCGGCGTCGAAATACTTGCGCGTCTTGTTGTGCAGCTCGCGCTTGCCCGAGACCCCGTCGAGGGGAGGCGCCTCGAATGGAAGGTCGAGGATGGCGTCGAGGGCATCCTGGGGCAGGCAGTGGGTCAGGAACCAGTGCTTGTAGGGCGCTTCGGTGCACTTGGAGGTTTCAATGCTCTTGAGCATCGAATCGACGATTGCTTGTGACGTGATTGCCATGTGGCGTCGCTTCCCTGGGTTCGGCGCAGGGGCGGTTCAGCGGGCCGCCCGCGGCCTTGGCTAGGGGGCCGCCGCTGCCTCTCGCGCCGACCGAGCGAATACAGAGCCCCCCGGGCATCCTTGCAGATCGATGGCCCGTTGCCGCCACTTAGCATCCGCCCCTGTCGGAGCGCAATTGCCGGGGCGTGGCGCCTTGCTTGGCGCTGGTGCCCGCAAAGACGCCCGTGCCGGCTCGGGCAAGAAAAATGACCCCGGATTGGATCCGAGGCCATAAGGTCTTGGGGGGAGAGCTGTAGGTCTTGGGAAAGTCACTCGTCGTGTCGTGAAGCCTTTGTCGTTGGAAGCCCTTGGTCCTCAGGTGCGCTGAAGTGGGAGGCTGCTCGTGCTGGCCGGGATGGCTTGGGCTGCGCCCACAGCCCCATGCAGGCTTTTCGCCTGGCTGAGGGAGGCGAGCAGCAGGATGCCGGTCAGCACGAAGAGAATGATGGCGCCGGTGCGGGCCCATGCCCATCTGGGGCTGTTGTGTGCTTTGGCGCCCTGGAGATCCATCGGTCGGTCCTTGTGCGGAATGGCGTGTATGATTGAGTTGAGGGTTTTGTAACCGATAAGACCTCGTTAGTCTAACTCATGCTCAGCCTATGGATAATGAGAGAATTTTAGCTTTAAGGAAGTATTTACCCGATCGTACAGGCGCCCATATTGGCGCGCGAGTTCAGCTTTTCTTTACCCCGCGCAGCTCGCTCAGAGTCAGCCGGGGAGAAATGGCCTCCGCATCGACTTTCAGCTCGATCACCGTCGGGATCTCGGCGGTGAGCGCGCGGCGCAGGACGGGCAGGAACTCCTCGGTCCTGGCGACCGTCGCCCCGGCGGCCCCGTAGCTGCGCGCGAGTGCGGCGAAGTCGGGGTTAACCAGGCTCGTGCCCAGCACCCGCCCCGGGTACTGGCGCTCCTGGCGCATGCGGATGGTCCCGTACATGCCGTTGTTGGCGACGATGATGATGACAGGGAGGCGGTACTGGACCGCCGTGGCAAGCTCCTGGGCCGTCATCAGCATGCAGCCGTCGCCGGCCAGCGCCACCACCGGCCTTTCCGGGTGAACGGTCTTGGCGGCGATCGCGGCGGGCAGGCCGTAGCCCATCGAGCCCGAGGTGGGGGCGAGCTGGGTGGGATAGCCCTTGTATTGAAAGTAGCGGTGCAGGAAGGCGGCGTAGTTGCCGGCACCGTTGGTGACGATCGCCTCCTCGGGCAACTCGCGCGACAGCGCGGCAATGATCTCCTCGAGCTTGACGCTGCCGGGTGTCGTGATCGGCTTCAAGGAGCGCTCGTAGGCGGAGCGCAGGTCGCGCCGCAGCCGCGCCCAGCGGCGCTTGGGCGGCGGCTTCATGCGGGCGAGCGCTTTTGCGAAGGGTCCCGGCGCGGCAACGATCGGCAGATCGGTGCGGAAGTGTTTGCCCGCCTCGTCGGCCGAGGGGTGCGCGTGCACCAGGAACTGGCTGGGGTTGGGGGTAGAGAGCAGCGTGTAGCCCGCCGTCGTCACCTCGCTCGGCGTCTCGCCGACGACGATGAGGAGGTCGGCGCCGCGCAGCGCCGCTGCGAGCTTCGGGTCGACGTCGAGGCCGGCATGGCCGACGTAGGCGGCGTGGCGGTTGTCGAAATGGTCCTGGCGGCGGAAGGCGCTGACGACGGGGATGTCGAAGGTCTCGGCGAAGGAGGCAAGGTCGGCGGAGGCTTCCGGGCTCCACCCCGGACCTCCGAGGAGCAGAAGCGGGCGCGCGGCGGCGGTCAGGCGGTTCTTGAGGCGCGTCATCTCCGCCGACGACGGGGCCGGGCTCAGGCGCCCCACGGGTGCTGCGTCGGCGGTTTCGGCGGCGGCGGCAAGCACGTCCTCGGGCAGGCCGAGCACGACCGGGCCCGGCCGTCCGGCAAGCGCGGTGTGGAAGGCGCGCGCCACGTACTCGGGAATGCGCTCGGGCGCGCGCACGACGCCGACCCACTTGGCGATGCCCCCGAACAGCGCCTCCACGTTGACCTCCTGGAAGGCGCCGCGCCCCTCGATCGCTTGCGCCGTCAGGCCCACGAGCAGCAGCATCGGCGTGGAGTCCTGATGGGCGACGTAGACGCCGCTCGCCGCGTTGGCGGCTCCGGCCGCGCGCGTGACGAAGGCGATGCCGGGGGTGCCGGTGAGCTTGCCGCTCGCCTCCGCCATCATCGCCGCGCCGCCTTCATGACGGCTGACGATGGTGCGGATCGGGCCCTCGTCGAACAGCGCGTCGAGCGCGGGCAGAAAGCTCTCCCCCGGGACCATGAAAATCGTGCGGCAACCCTGAATCGACAACTGGTCGATCAGGATCTTTCCCCCCGTGCGCATCAAGATACCTTCGCCGGCTCACGTCCCATGGCATGTTTTAGGCAGGGCCGGCGCCCGCCGAACAGCACAAATGGGCGCTTGGGTTACGGGTGCGGCGCAAGGTGGCGCACCGCACCCTTGCGTCGCGGGCCTTCGCGCGGCGTGGCACAGGCCCGCGCAGCCGCCGGGATCGCACTCGGCACGTCACAAAAAAGGGCTTTACAGGGGGGGAGGCGCGCCCTAAATGCAGCCCCTCTCTGGTTTTGCGGTCGCTGCTTTCGGCAGGGCCCTGGCTCGCCCTCGTGCGGTGGAGGTCCCATGCGATGGAGAAGCTTGCCTCTGCGGCAGCTCTGATCGAACAGCGCCGGCCCGAGCGGCCGGTGCGCGGGTTGCGCCCGCATGCCGCCGGACGCGCGGCCCGATGGTTCCTCGACAAGTTTCCCGGCGACGTCGCCTACGCCTACAAGGCCAACAGCTCGGTTTTCCTGATCGGCGCGCTCTACGGCGCCGGCATCCGCCATTTCGACGTGGCCTCGCTGCCCGAGATCGAGGACGCGGCCACCATCCCCGACGCGCACCTGCACTTCATGCATCCGGTGAAATCGCGCCACGCCATCCGCCGCGCCTACGAGATGGGCGTGCGCTCCTTCGCGCTCGACGGCGACGATGAGCTGGAAAAGATCCTGGAGGCGACCGACAACGCCGGCGATCTGCTTTTGTGGGTGCGCCTCGCGGTCCCGGCCATAAACAGCCGCATTCCGCTGGAGCGCAAGTTCGGGGTATCGGGCCAAAAGGCGGCGCGGCTCCTGATGAAGACGCGGCAGGCCGCGGCCGAGCTGGGGCTCACTTTTCACGTCGGCTCGCAGACGACGACGCCGGACGCGTTCGTGACGGCGCTCGCCGAGGTGCACAAGGTCATCGTCAAGGCCGGCGTGGTGATCGACCGCCTCGACGTGGGCGGGGGCTTTCCCTCCCGCTATCCCGACAGCGACCCCGCGCCGCTCGGCGACTTCCTCGACACCATCCTCGCCGACGTCGAGACGCTGCCGGTGCGCGAGAACGTGCGGCTCATGTGCGAGCCCGGCCGCGCGCTGGTGGCGGAAGCGGAAAGCCTGATCGTGCGCGTCGACGCGCGGCGCGGCAAGGACCTCTACATCAACGACGGCGGCTACGGGATGCTGTTCGATGCCGCGCACCTGGGGTTCATCTTTCCGGTGCGCATCGTCAGCCGCGACGTGGCTGCGAGCGAGCCGCTCGAGCCCTTCGAGCTGTGGGGGCCCACGTGCGATTCCATCGACTACATGAAGGGCCCCTTCCTGCTGCCCGCCTCGGTTGCGGAGGGCGACTACCTGGAGATCGGCAACATGGGCGCCTACGGGCGCGCCATCGCCGGGCACTTCAATGGTTACGGCGAGTACGACGAGGTCATCCTTTTCGATGAGCCGATGATGACCATGTACGAAGCAGAGGCCGTTGCGGCGCGCTCCGCGAACCGCTGACCGCGACGCGCATGACGCCGCACGCGCGCCACAGATGGGCGCGTCCACACACGATCCAGCTCCTGTCCACAGGCGAATCGCAGTAGTTCACAAGGATTGATCCTTGGGGGGACGAGATGCCTGGACGAGACTTCTTTGCGCGCATGACGCCGGACTTCGCGCAGCATGCGGGATCGGCAAAGGAAAATGCCGAGCGGCAGGCGAGCGTGGAGCGGCTGCTATCCAAGGCCGAGTACGAATGCGTTCAACTGCGCCGCGAGCTTGTGGGCCTGGTGCCGTTCGCCGAGCCGGCGCTCATCGAAGCGCTCATCGAAGCGCACAGCGAGCCGGTGCAGGCGGACGCCCAACGCGAGGCTTTGCCGCCCGCGGCCGCCGAGGCTGCGTGAGGCAGCGCCGCATTATTTCTCCGCAGCCCGACTTCCGCCATTAACCATCTTCATGGTGGCCTCAGAAGCGTCGGCCGCCGTCAATCTTGCCACCACGACCGGCCGACGCGATCTGTTTCCTTGAGCCCCGGCTGCTGCGCCGGGGCTTTGTTTTTGTCTGCCTGTCAGCTCTGGCGCAACGGGCTGGCGGCGTGGCGGAGATGCAAAGTTAGGCTGCTGGCGCAAGCAATTGCCGATGCGTTGGGCAGTTCGAGCATAAATCAGTATTTGCTAATCCAAACAGCGCATTGCGCGCATGTCAGTAGCGCAGCGTTAGCCCGCCGCTCCTATCCTGCGAGGTTCTTGTCGCTGCGCCAGCCAGCGTTGCGGCGGACGCTCTTGTGGCGAGTGCCGATCTGATCCGCGAGGGTAGGGTGTCGAGAGTAGAGGCTTGTGATGGATAGCGTCGAAACGCGGATGCGCACGATGCAGGGTCTGCGCGGGCTTGAAGGCGAGCTCAGAGAGCTGGTCGACATGGCCAGGTTTCGGTCGGAAGCAGACCAGCGACTTTTCAGGATCCAGCTCAAGCGCATCAGGTGCAAGATCAGCAAGTTCGAAAGCGATCTGATCGATCTGTTGGCGAGCTATCCGGAGGCGCGCGACACGGCTCCCTTGAGCCGTTTGCTGGCGGAGCGAAGCGTGATGAGGAATGCAGCCGCGCTCCGCGATGCGCCAAGCGCCTGCGACCTTCTCGATGCGCCCGAGCCGGCGCGCGACGGCCCGCGGCTTGCACGCCTGCACGCGGAGCTGGCCGCGCTCAACAGCGAGCTGAGTGCTGCACCGGCCGAGCGGCAGCCGGCCATCCGAGACAGGATCGCCGCAACGGAGCGCGAGATCCGAAAGGCGGGAATGTAGGCGGTCGGGGTGCAAAACCCGTCATTTGTTACCCCAAAGACCCATGAGGTAACAGCAGTTGATCGATGGACAACAGTTGCCCGTCACGCTTTTTCGGCGCGACTTTCAAGGGCCCTTTCGGCGAGCCATTTGTGCCAGATGAAGGAGACGTATCCCTTAGCCGCCGGAGTATCGAATCCTCTGGACTGCAGGAGACGCCGCATCTTGGGCGCATTGTAGTAGGGCATCTGCGCAAGTATATGATGCTCGCAATGGTAGTCGGTGTTCAGCGGCGCGAAAATGAACCGCTCGAGCCAATTGGCCTCCACACTCCGAACGACCTGCCGATCCTGCGGCGTCAAGCACCGGTGGCCAGGAACGAACGTGTGTTCGACATTGGCGCGTAGCCGGATCTGGGCTGGGTAGAGGATAAACAGAGAGCCAAGGTACATTCCGGCGTAATATTCAATCCCCGGCACAATCTCGAAACCGGCAGCGGCGACGTACGCCAGCAGCACGGCAAGCTGGACCAGAGCTACAGGAATAAATTTGCCGCATAGGTTAAGAAACGCAGCAATCGACGGCTTTTGCTCAAAGCCCCTGGCTTGCGATTTTTCGCGCCTGCTTGGAATGTATTGCAGGAAACGATTTGTCGCAGAAATCAGCAGAAGATCCCGGATCCAGCCGCGCAAAATCGAACTCACACCCGCTTCTGGTTCGCACCACATCCGGTCCCCATCGCGCTCGGAATTCAGATAGCGGTGGTGGTCGTCGTGCGTTTCCTTATGCCCTTGCCGCAAATATCCGACAAAATAGCCCGAAATCTGCCCAATGATGACATTGAGCCGCTCGCTGGTGCATAGCGAGCCATGATCGCTTCCGTGCACGATTTGTGCGCAACGATTGAATGTGTGGACATTCAAGAGCGCCCCGAGAATTCCGACCAATACCGAGGGATAGAGGTAAAGCGCCAAGGGTGGAACGAACACGAGTGCGACACTGACGAGGAAGTCGGAAAGCGGGATGTCATTCCTCGTGCACATCACCTCCCGAAGCTCTTCGGGCGTGAGCCGCGGCCGGTGTATGACCCCGGATGGCTGGGCCTCCCAATACTTGAGCACTTCGGCTGCTCTTTGGTCGGAAAGAGCCATGAATTCCCCAATTGTTCCGAAATAATTGCGCGGCCCCTGAGCGTTGTCTCCGGCCTTCTACACGACGCCGCCGAGAACTTCAACGGAACCGCGCTTCACCGGCACCCGATTACCCACAGACTTTCGTCGAGGCCGCAGCGTTTGGAGATGCTAGCGTGATTCGGGGCCGCAAGGAGATCGTCGACGCGCGCAACGTCACGTGGTTTCCATAACGTCACTTGGTTCCATAAGAGCCCTGAGCCTGCAGTACTGGACCAGTGCTCGATGCTGCAGGCCACCATGCTCCAAGCTCTTATGGAGCGCCGGCCAGCGGAGATAGTGGGGGAACAAGCACATTGGTCTCGGTCAATGGGAAGCTGAGTCTTGCCAGATTGGCAGGTCCGTGCGCGCTAGGGCGTCTTGTGGAAAACGATGGGCCCAAGTGAGAAAATGATTTCCCCAGAGGGGAGCACACGGCCGCTGTTGACAACGCACCCAAGGGACCGTGCGCGTGGCAAGACGGTCACGGTCAGGAACGCGCAACCGGCAAGGTCATGATCTCGGGGTCGTTAGCTCGCCAGTGATCACTACAACACAGTCCCAAGTACGTTTGAATACGCGGGTGCAAATGTGGGTATGGCTGCCAAAAGCAAGAGCTCATACGAGTTACTGGTGGATGGAGGTGGCCGCTTCAATAGCGTCCACCTCCATCTCCTAACGAAAAGGCTGCGAGTCTTTGTTGGATCCCTCAGGCTAGCCGTCTACCGCTGTCCCCCATCATCCCATACGATCGCAAAGTGATTTATGGGTACACGCGTGGGCAAGACTTAGGCCGAGGGCGCTATGCGAGGCACACACAAACTCACCGCAGCCAAGGTCGACAAGCTCAAGGAACCGGGCAGTCATTGCGACGGAGGCGGTCAGTGCCTACACTGGAGCCTCCGGCTTGCAGCCTTTGGATGCGTGGTTGCTTTTTGGGCGATCCTACATTGGCTTTATCGCAACACCTACATATTCCACGATGCTTGGAAGCACAATTTCCCCGAGACCTTTGGAGTCTCACGCAATAGCGCCTGTGGTCAATTCGCGCACTGGCTCATGTCTCCAGACACAGGCTCGCCCACGGTCATCTACGCCATCAGCATTTCGCTGACGCAGCCCATTCGGGCCGTGTTACTTAACTTGTGGGCCTGTCTACCCCCGCGACCACTCGACGCGATGTTGCAATACAAGTTGCAGATATTCGTGATCTATCTCGGATTTGCGCTAGGTATGTTTGTGCTCGGGCGTGTTCTCTTTCGACACTGGCTTTCGGCACTCTACTTGGCAGCAGCGACGCTGTTCGCCGGCTTCTGCGTCGACAATGTTCATTCCGATCAATCCGTAATCATCGTCTTTTGGGTACCCTGGTGTGCGGCTGCGCTAGCTTTGGCTGACCGGCATGCCGGCGAAAGCCACGCGGCGATATACGTCAATCTGGCCAGCGTTTTCCTTTCTCTCCAGCTACTCGACCAGGCACCGCATCTCGCGGCGTTCGCGGCTGCGATCGCTTTCTCACTTTATGCCTTTATGCGATCCAACCGACTTGGCGATCTTCTGAAGCTGTGGCCGCGGTACTGGCCGGCCGCGCTCGTGCTTTTGTTCACGGCGGGCTGCCTATACGTGGTCCAAGGTCAAATCTATGACTACCAACCCTCACAACGGGCCGCTATCAACGTCCATCCCTCGCAATTTGGACAAACGGGGTTCATCCAGCCAAGCGCATTTTTCGGGACAATGTTTCCTCTCACTTTTACGGCAGCATTCGAGGAAATCGCATCGGGCTATGGTTGGAAGGGCTTCAACTATCGCCTCGACATCCCAGCGCTTTATATAGGCACCGTGCCTTTGATTCTGGTGATTTCGCTTTTCCCCAGGCGTGGCCTACGAGGCGCCCCTCTGGGCTGGCTGGTATTCAGCGTCCTTCTTGTGCTCGCGTCCCTTCAGACAAGCCAGCTCTACTACGCGCTGTACCATCTTCCGTTCTTCGACCTGTTTAGGAGCTATTTTCACTATTTCGAGTACGGCATAGTTGGGCTTCTCGTCCTTAGCGGCTACGGGTTCGATCGGCTTGCGACGATGCCCCGCGGTGAGCGCACGAAGGTGCTTCGCACCACGCTTGTTCTGTCTGGTTTCGTCTTTGTGGGCGCCGCGATGATGCTCGGAGCTGTCGCATCTTACGGGAAGGGTGCCGGACCAGGTTTTTTGTCGTATCTGCGACCTATGGCAGAGGATTCCGCCATAGTCCTTGCGGCGTTCGCCCTGTTGGCCGCAGCGGCTAGGCATTCGGGCCTTCGCATGCGACACGGTCTGTTCGTGATCGGAACAATGATTGCGACGCAGTCGATCCACGCTGCCGGAATTTATCGAGAGCTGGGAGAGCCCGCTGAGTCCATATTTGGGCACTTTCGATTGGACGCTGCGATGCTCACACCGTACGGAGCAGCGGAATGGAGGGATCCAACGCGACTCCGACGCGTTCCGTGCCCTACCAATGCCTCATGCTTTCTTGCACAGCGAGACGGGGCATCCTTGAAGCGCGACCTCGATGGCACGTTTCTTCGGCACCACCAGAGCCCGGTGTTTCAGGATGCGCTTGCACCAGGAACAACAGAAGCGCTTCTTGGCATCACGCACCCCTTGATATGGGCTAGTGCCGGCGTCCGAGACGTGTCTTCGCACCCTGATCGCAATCATGAACCGGGGGCCGGTCATAGGGATGTTTCTTCGCTGTTGTCCCACCGAACCTCTGGCATTGGCGTTGAGGCACAGCAGGAGTCCCGAAGCCAGCCGACGGTTTCGTTCGCGGACATGAGACGCGGCGTCAATGAGCTGTCATTTCGCTATCGCGCCGAGAACAGCGCGCTGGTGACTCTTGCCATCACGGCGGCACCCGGCTGGTCGGCTACGATCGACGATGTCGCGATTCCGATCATAAAAGGGACTTTCGATTTCATCGCGCTTCGACTGCCTGCTGGAGATGGCACGGTGCGCCTGCGTTACGAGAACCTCGGCAGCCTCTATTTCTTCGGTTCGCGCTGGTGTCTCGCCGCGTTAGGCATTGCTGGAATTGTATTCCTATGTTTCAGACCGCGCCGGTCCGGAACTTGATCACCTCCGGCCGTCATCACGAGCCGTACCCGTAAATGCAGCAACCGTCGTCAAATGAGGGCACATGGTGTGGGTATTCTTCTCCCTCTATCTGCTCCTGCACTTCTCCGCGTACGCTCTGGTGCTTCGGCACCGGCCGTTTTTTCGCACGGAGCGCGGAATCTTCATGTTCCATTTGCTTTCGGCGATTGGGCTCGTTGCATTGGCCGCAGTGGCGTTCCTTGCAAACCAAACGGAAGCAAGCTTCGCGCTGGTCATCGCCGTGGCCGCTGCTCATGGGATCTACAGCCTCATCTTCCTCGAATGCTGGGCACTGTCGGAAGGCGGCTACTCTCTTCGCATTCTAAGTGAACTCGTTCGACGCGGATCCGCAACGCCGCTTGAGCTTGAGGAGCGGTTCGTCGAGCTAAGTGAGAGGAAAAAGGAAGGACGCCTCAAGGCCCTGGTCGGGCTGGGCTTGGTTCGATTGGACGGCGAGCAATATGGTCTCACGGGGCTCGGTACGCCGTTGGCCAATGCCATGTCTCTGATTGCGACGATCGCCCGGCCTCGCGAGCGGAGCGGAAGATGACTTGGCTCGTTGCAACGCTCATGGCGTTTCTCGCGGCGGTACTGACACAGTACTTGCTTCTGCGATTCACAGGCTTGCGGAGCGCCGTCGTCGCATTTGCGATAGCGGGAATGGGTATCGGTCTCGGGTTGACGGCGTATCTGCTGCTATTTCACGAGCTAGATTACGTCGTGGCGGGATCTCTGCTGTATGCGTTCATGAGCGAAATGTGGATTTTCGTTTTCACTTTCGTTCTCGGCAGCGTCTCCGCAAATCTCATGCGCCACCTCGGAAAACGAGGCATGACGCGGGACGAGATTGACATGCTTTACGACAGCCGGCTGATGATCCGCGGTCGCATTTCCGGACTGCACAATTCGGCAGCGATAACGAGCGCCGACGGCCACCTATTGCCGACGACACGAGGCAGGTGGCTCGCTCAACTATTCAATGCTGTTCGAACTTTCTTCGGGCATTCGTGAACATCACGCGTCGTGCTCGACGGCCGCATAGAAAGCACTGCCAAGGACGAAGCTGAGTGCTGCAGCCCACGACGCTTCGAGATTTGCCCATGGTTGGAATCGTTCCGCCGATAGCAAAGCACTACTTCGGCATAGAATACGATAGGGTCGCGAACGTATTTGCCACCGGGAACGACGCGATGGGGGCGAAATCTATGTTCGTGGGGCCTCGCGCCGGTTTTGGTGTTGAGGTCGCGTGGCAACATTTCACAAACTTTTTCGGTTTTTCGCTCGTGCCACTGCAGATCAGCCCGTTCGGGGACCAGAACCCCGCTTCAGGGACGTTGCTTCAGGTGAATACGCTCCCGAAGCTCGTGATCGTCGGGGCCTTTGTCATGTTTGTCATTGCTTGCGCCGCGACCAAAAGTGCGCCGGCAATCTAGCTGCGAAGAGCGTTGGTTGCAACGGCGGCGTTCATCGTTCTGATGGCCTTGCTTTCGATACGTCACAACCCGGCCGTGACAGGTTACTATTACGGCGCGAGCTTCTGCCTGTTCTTCGCCTTGATTACCGGACTAGCGCTGGCGGTTTTGGGCCGGATGGGTTCCGCTTGGTCGATGGTAGCCGCTGCCGGCGCCTGGCTGATCTGACTTCAGGTCAGCACTCTAGTCAAACAAAGCAATGCGCGTCCTGCGCATTGCAATCTTGAACAAGCTATAGCCGACAGAAACGAAGTTCCTGAAATTGAATGCCTTCGAGACACCATTGTAGGTGGCCGTAAGAGGTACTTCCTTGTATGTCATGCCCTCGTTGAGAAGGCGCGTAATGATTTCAGCTTGAAAGCCAAAACCCGTGCCCTCGACGCTGTATCGCATGACGTGCCAACGGCGGTAGACCGCAAACCCATTGTAATATCCGATGCGATATCCGCTGGCGTGGTTAGCGAGCCAAGTGTACGTCTTGGAGATAAGAGTTCGCACGATGCCTCTATTTTCCACCTTCGTGTAGACGGGTATTATGATGTCTGCGGCACCAAGGTTCTGAAGTATGGCTTCGTGGGATTTGAGTGATTCATAATCATCGCCGGCAACGCATCGATAGTACCGTCCCCTTCCAAAAAAGGCACCTTCGGTGAAATTGCACGAGAGACCTTTGTTCTTCTTCAGGCTGAACAGCCGAATTGGCAGGTTGGGGTTGGCGATCTGAAAGTTCCTGACAACCTCGGATGTCCGGTCGGATGAACCATCGTCGAAGACTAAGAGCTCAAAACTGTGCCCGGTATTGCAGCAGGCTGTCATTGCTTTTTCAATGGCGCCCAGGACGTTCCTCTCCTCGTTGAGGCATGGAATGAATATGCTGATGTCGGGTCCGGGCTGGCGCTCGAACACCTCCATCAGAGTATCGGCGGTGGTATCCACTTTGAAAGTCCCTGCCTATTCGGGCGCGCTCATTACGCAGGACTTGATGTCGACGCCGGTTAATATGTGGCGCACTGTGTAGCACTGGTCGCGCCGTCGACCACGTAGGAGGTCGTCAACTTCCCGCGCGTGCTGATCCAGGGTCATTTGGTCCAACTGCGGGAAGTCGAGCGAGGGCTTGCCGAGCATTTGCATGAAGATCACGCGTTGCGGAGGAAGCGACATGTGGTAGCTCGGCTGGGGAGCAACGTCGGAGAAAAACAGAAAATGAAACTGAGGGTAAAACGCCAATAACGCCGGATTGCGATTGGCAAGCTCGGCATGGATTGCGAAATTCCTGAACCCTAGCATCATCATATCTTCGATGGTGCCCTTGGTATAGTAATTGGTCGGCGTCAGGACATATATCGGCAGCCCGTGAGACAGGTTCCACGTGTGCAGTTTGCGCTGCCAATCTCCCGCCTCGCCGAGCTTAGTCAGGGGTTCGTGTCCCGTAACGGTAACAGAGGCGTAGGCCCGCCAATTCGAGAGAATCCACGCCGTCGGCCAAGCAACGAAAATGACTGCAAGCGCTATCTGCGCAAAGCGGGCAACGTTACGACGATCTAAGACCGCTGTGATCATGACCGTCAGAATGCTGACCATGACGACGGCATCAAAATAGCTCGATCCGCCACCGCGCACATAGGCCATCCTCACAGCAATGACCGTCAAGGCCACTATGGTCAGTGCAATCGCAGCCGGCTTGATGCGAAAGCGCGAGAACGGAAGACAAGCAAGGGCCGCGAAGATAACGAGCAACCATGCCAGGGTGGCCTCGCTCGCATGCGGATCGCCCGCAGGGGGACCTCCGACCCGCGTGACGTTGGTCTCCGGGAACAAGCTGAGTGTAAAATCGGGCGAACCGGTGAGCGCCGTTCCCCAATTGGTTACAAACCTGAAGAATTGAACGATCTCAGACAGGCTGCCACGGTAGTGGAGAAGGAAAGCTCCAACCGTCACCAGAGCCGCTGACAAGCCGACGAGAACCGCCGCCCGCAACACCGCGCGCCAGTTGGGCACTGTAGCAATTAGGGAGCCCAACAACAGACCGGCCGGCCAGACCACGTAGTTGACCTTTAGGGCGGCAAGAAATCCGGCCAGGATCCCAAGCTCGATAGCGGCGTAAGGGGTCGCAATCCCCGCCCAGCTTCGGTGATGCAACCAACGCCAACCAAACAAGAGGAAGAAGAATTTGCTGTAGGGAAAATAGTCGGGATAAGGGAGGTAAGCAAACAGCTGCGGGCCCCCGAACGCTATAACAAGCGGTACGGCTAACAATGCCACGCGTAGGCTCGTGTCCATTTGACGATCGAACGCGATGGCGAGCGAGAGTGCGACCATCGCCATAGCGGGGACCGCGATCGTCAACAACCCGAACAGGTTTATCTGGCCAAAGAGGTCTAGACCTAGAAGTTTGCCAGCCAGGTAGTAGAGGGCCTGAATCAACGGCAAGACAACGCCCTGGCCAGGGTGCACGAAATCGCCGGGGACGTTCTCGACGAATCGCAGGGTCCAGAAGAAACGATTGCCTATGTTGGCAGGGTAATAGGTGGCGAGGTTGGCGTTAACGAGGACCAAGTGAAGTGGCGGCCAAGCCGCCACCATGCCCGTGGCAAAGGCAAAGGCACCGAGCGCTAAATTGGACCGAGATTTAACGGCATCGCCAGAGAGTTCGTCGTCGCCCGCGACAAGCGAATCCCGCAATCTGAAATCTACGGGCTCGTTGATGGGACCAGTGTCGGACATCCTGCCCCGCTAGCTAATATGCCAACCAAGACCGTACGCAGTGGGCGATAGGCGTCAAGCTTTGGCGAGGGACTGAGCCGACTTTAGCCCCAGGTTTTATGTGCGGTTGTGAGCATCCTGCGCAGCGTGGCTAGAACGGCGCGGTTTTGAGCTTGCCGATGATCTCCTTGGGAACATCGCTCGCTCTCGACTCGCGGGAATGCTCAGACAAAATGCTTTGTTCCGAGTTCGCACGTTTTGCTGCCGGCCAATAGAGCAGCCACACAATCAAGCCTGGTAATGAGGCGGCAAGCACGCATAGTCCGAAGCTGACCGAGAACAGAACGGCTTGAGGTGCTGAAACACCGTGTGTCTGAAGAAGCATCAGCACCAGCACTTCCCGCACGCCCCAGCCGGCGATAGAGATTGCAATAAGGGCCCCCCCGACAATCACCGTGAAGAGGACGGCGGCATCAGCGAATGCCAGCTCGAGCCCCACGGCGCGGGAAAGTGACCAGATTGCCAAAATTGTCATTAGATGGGTCGTTGCCGAGAGTCCGATGATTGGAAACTTCCTCGGGGAAACCACGAGACTCTCATGCATCGCGTCGGCTGTGGCCACGAGCCAACTCGTCATGGGCCAACGACGCGCAATCGAGCCGATCCGTTTGGAGAAGATGATTGTGACGACCGCTGCGATAAGGATGGCGGCGAAGACCGCGACCACGAGCGGACGTTGTCCGCCTAATGCGCCAAGTGCAGAAGGCATGAGCAGAGCCAATAGGCCGAGCGTGATCATGACCAGGACGGCGACCGCCCGGTCGATCACCACGCTCGACAAGCCGACCCGCCAGGCCGGGCCGATGCGAGTGAGCAGCCAAAGGCGAACTCCCTCGCCGACGACGGCGGGCGCAATCTGGGCAAAGAACATCGCGACGGCCGTAATGGCGATGAGAGGGCGGTGCGGCAGCGCAGCTGAATGGAAAGAGTGCAATATGTTGGCCCAGCGCAAGCCAACCATGGGGATTTGCAGCGTTAGTAGGAGGATGGAGAGGGCCACCCAGCGCAGATCAAGCGTTGTCGCTGTCTTTCCAACTTCCGACCAGCTGATCTGGCGTGAGACGTACCACACGCACACGGACAAAATGAAAAACCTCGCGAAGAAGACGAGGAGGTTCTTCAGCTCAAGCTTGGCGTGGGGAGGCCCTGAATCGGCAGGACTCAATCCCTTTGCGACGTCCTGCGTCATCTTTGCGTATATTCGCCCAGGAAAACGTGGTGTGCCCAAGCCTGGAATCACCCTTGGCTTGTGGCGCTACGCGAAAATTAGGCTATGGCGCTTATGATAGACATGCCTGGCGATGTAATTTCCGCCGTTTTCCCCGGAAATGGTTCTTGCCACAGTGCCAAGTGCGACCGGGTTGAGGTTCGAGGCAATCTTAATGGTGAATGGTGGGCGGTACTGGGATTGAACCAGTGACCCCACGCGTGTGAAGCGTGTGCTCTACCGCTGAGCTAACCGCCCGTCATTCAGAAAGCGCAGACCTTGAGACCGTGCCAGACCGGTGCGGCCCCATGCAATTGCGGCCCCATGCAATTGCGGCCCCATGCAATCGTGGACCGAGGGCCGTTCATATGCGAGGGGGCGGGTGCCACTGTCAAGCCGCGCCCAATACGCCCCCGTTCCCCTCACGGCAGCAGCGCGAAGCTCTGGGCGATCTTGGGGAATTCCCGATCCAGCCGCGCCGCCTCGTCCTCCTTGGCGATGCCGATCAGGCGGAAATAGCCGCCGTCCTTGGCGAGCAGCATGACCTGGTAGAGACGCACGGGCGTGCCGTCGTCCTCGTCGACCGCCGCGGCGCGGACCTGGTAGCCGTCGAGCCCGCCGATCGTCACCCTCTCGGGCTTGCCCGGCTTGATGTCGTTGTAGCCGGTCAGGCTGGCGAGCAGCGCCACGGAGAGCGCCTCGGGCTCCTTGATGGGGCGCTTGTCGAGCGAGGGCGCGACCATGAAGGCCGAGCGCGTCTCGCCCGAGCGTTCCGGCTCCAGACGCCCGTCGAGCGTGTAGACCTTGCTGGTGCCGACGATCGTGCCGGCCTCCTTGAAGGGCCCAAGGTAGGACAGCGAGAAGAGGTCGCGCACGGCCGGCTTCTCGGTGGTCCTGGCGGTGGCAAGGATCTTCTCGATCTCCTCGGGCGTGACGCTGCCGTCCTCGATCGCCTTGGCCGGCACGTTGACCGACACGAGGATGGTCTGGTCCGCGGTGCGGAACATCACGACGAACTTGGCGAAGGTGCCCGCCGCCGACGTCTGCGTGGCGCGCATGTAGACGTGGCGGTCGGTGCGCTGCAGGGGCACCTGGCGGACGTCCTTGATGCCGCGCTTGGCAAGCTCCTGGGGCATGAAGCCGGTGAGCATCTTCTCGTACTCGTCGGCAGGCGCCTCGAGAATCACCAACGAGATGCCGCGCACCTCGTCCTGGAATCCCGAAAACAGCGCCGATGGCGTGTACCGCTCCGGCAGGTCGAGAACGACGCGGCTGTTGGGGGCCTGCTGCAGCGCGGCCGAGACGGCCGCAGGCGTGCACGCCGTCAGCGCCATCGCGAGCACGAGGGTCATGATGCGCCGGGTCCGCCCTTCGCCCGGGCGGCCGCGCGCCGACTTCTGCTGTGTGCACCGCATCATCGTGGACTTCGTCGCCTCTCCTGAGCCGCCGCAGAGCGCGTCGCGGCCTGCTGCATTGCGGTGGCAAAGGACGCGGGGCTTGCGGCCATATTGCGGCGCCCAAAAGCGCCATGTTGTCCCCTTGCACTCATGTTGCGGCAAATGCAACGATCCGTCCGCGTAAAGCCGATTCCGCGTGGAACGCGGCGGGCTTACGTGGGACAAGCTAAAGATCGGCCGGCCGCTGCAAAGCAGAGCCCAAGACGTGCCGACGGGGGAGCCATGGGCAGCGCTGAGGAGCCGCGGCGGACATTCGTATTCTCGTTCGGCCTGGAGCGGTTGGGGCTTCTCGCCCTGATGGCGCCCAAAGTCGTGGCGGTGCTGGTGGCGGTCGCGACCGTCGTTGCCGCCGTCGGCGTCTCCAAGCTGCAGGTCGACGACTCGCTGTCTGAGCTGTTCCGCACCAACACCGAGGAGTTCCGCCGCTACGAGGCGATCGACAGACGCTTTCCCTCCAGCGAGTACGACGTGCTGGTCGTGGTGGAGGGACCCGACCTGCTCAAGAAGCGTCAGCTCGAGGCCTTCGGCGAGCTGGCGACGGAAGTGCAGCTGATCGACGGCGTCTCCGGGCTCGTCTCCATGCTTTCGGCGCGCGGGCCCCCCGACGAGATGGGGTATGCGGCGCCGATCGTTCCCGACGAGCTTCCCGAAGGTGCCGCCTACGACGCGATCATCTCGACGCTCCGGTCCAACGACATCGTCAAGGGCAAGTTCTTGTCCGACGACGGCACGCTGGCGCTGATCATCATCGCGCTGGACCGCGAGGTCGTGCGCGAGCGCACCGCGCGGGTGGTGATCGGCGAGATCAACGAGGTGGTGGAGGACGTGCTTGCCGGCACGGGCCTCACGGCCAAGCTCACCGGCGCGCCGGTGATGCAACTTGAGATCCGCAACGCGGTGGAGCGCGACCAGCTCGTCTACAACGGGCTTGGGCTTCTATTCGGCGCGCTGATCGCGGCGATCTTCTTCCGGCGCGCCTCGCTGATGATGGTGGCGGCGCTGCCGCCCGTGCTGGCGGTGACATGGTCGCTGGGGCTGCTCGGCTGGATGGGCTTCAAACTCAACCTGTTCCTCAACGTCATGACGCCGCTGATCATGGTGATGGGGTTCTCAGACAGCATGCAGATGGTGTCGGCCATCCGCATACGCCTGCGCGAAGGCGACGACCGCCATCAGGCGGTGCGCTTCGCGGTGCGCATCGTCGGGCCGGCCTGCGTGCTGGCGCACGGCACGGCGCTGTTGGCGTTCAGCGCGCTGCTTTTGTCGGAGTCCGGCCTTATCCGCACGTTCGGCCTCGCAGGCGCCATCTCGACGCTGATCTCGTTCGTGGCCGTGATCCTCGTGCTGCCGATCCTCGGAGTGATGCTCATCCGCAACGAGGCGGCGCTGGCGCGAGACCGGGCCCCGGCCGACGCGCTGATGGACGGGCTCGGCACCATCGTCGGCTCTATCGTCGACCACGTGGTCAAGCGCCCCTACTTCTATACCCTCCTCGGCGTGATGATGTTTGCGGGCCTGTCCGCCGCCTTCATCGATCTGCCGTCGCGCTACCGGCTCGCCGACCAGGTGCCTGACCGCGAGCAGGCGCTCGACGCGACGGACCGCATCGACAAAAAGCTGACGGGCGCCAACCCGGTGCACGTGATGATCGAGTGGAGCGGCGGGACCTCGCTGTTCTCGCCGGCGCCCATGGCTGTCATCGCCAGGGTGCACGAGGCGGTGGAGCAGGAGGCGGGCCTTGGCAACGTGTGGTCGGTGGAGAGTTTGCGCCGCTGGCTGCAGGCGGCCGGCGACGACAGGATCGAGACGGTGCAGAAGTACGTCGGCATCCTGCCCGAGCATCTGGTGCGCCGCTTCATTTCCGAGGATGAGAACGCGGTCCTGGTGACGGGAAGGTTGCCCGACGTCGATTCCAGCCAGATCCTGCCGGTGGTCGAGAAGCTCGACCGTGCGCTCGACCCGGTCCGCGCCGCCTATCCGGACTTCCGCACCTCCGTCACCGGCCTGCCCGCCGTCGCGGCCCGCAACTCAAAGCGCATGATCGATCAGCTGAAGGAGAGCATCCCCATTTGCGTGGCCATCGCCGGCGTGCTGCTCGGCATGGCCTTCCGCTCGCCCTTCGTGGCGCTGGTCAGCTTTCTGCCGGGGCTGTTTCCGGTGGTGGCCTCGGGGACGCTGCTGTGGGTTCGCGGCGACGGATTGGAATTCGCCTCCGTCGTGGCGTTGCTCGTCGTGTTCGGCCTCGGCATCGATGCGCTCATCCATTTCCTCAACCGGCTGCGCCTGGAGGAGCAGGTGGGCGACGCGCCCGAGGCGGCGATCAGACGCGCGCGCGTGCTGGTCGGCCCGGCGATCATCCTTACCACCATCGTGCTGGCCTTCGGCCTCGGCGTCACCGTGTTCTCCGACCTGCCGTCCTTGCGCATGTTCGGCCTCATCTGCGGCTTCACGCTGCTGGCCTCGCTCGTCGCCGACCTCGTGTTCCTGCCGGCAATGATCATGGTGGGCCGCCGGCTGTGGCCAAAGCGGGAGCGCGATCAGGCGACGGCCTGAGGCTCAGCGCAAGAGCGCAGCGATGGCAGGCTCCAGCTCGGCATAGGTGTCGATGACCGCATCGGGTTCCAGCTCGTGCACGGGCGTCTCGGTGTAGCCGAAGCTGACGGCGATGACCGGCACGCCGGCTGCCTTGGCGGTGGCGATGTCGGTGCGGCTGTCGCCGATCATGACGGCGCGGGATGGCTCGCCTCCGGCCAGGCGGATGGTGCCCAGCAGATGCTCGGGGTGCGGCTTGAAGTTGGGAAGCGTGTCGCGGCCGGCGATCGCTGCAAAGAAGCGGCTCATATCGAGAGCGTCGAGCAGCGCCCGGGACATTCCCTCCATCTTGTTGGTGCACACCGCGAGCCTGGCGCCCGCCGCCTGAAAACGCTCCAGGGCGGCGATGGTGCCTTCGAACGGCTGGCTGCCGACCGCGATGTTGGCGCCGTAGTACTCGAGATAGCGCTCGAGCAGGCGATCGTGCTCGGCAGGTGTCAGTTGCGCGGCCCGGTCGCCGATGGCGTGCTCGACCATGTACTTTGCGCCGTGCCCGATCCAAGGGCGCAAGCTCTTCTCGCAGACGGGCGCAAGACCCATGTGCTCAAGCACATGATTGGTCGCCGCGACCAGGTCGGGTGCGGTGTCGACGAGCGTGCCGTCGAGGTCGAAGACAAGGGTCAGGTCGCGCATAAAGCCTCGTAACGAGGAACGGCCCGCCCGCCCTCGCATGGCGCCGTCCCGTCATCTGCGGCGGTTATCTACCTTGAAACGTTGCCGCACGCACCTTAGAGAGAACGTCGAGGCAGACAGCATTTTGCCGCGGTGGGTTCATGGACAAGAAGGTCATCACGCTCCTCAGGACGCAAGCCTTTATCGACGGCGCCTGGGTGGGCAAGCCGACGATGGCGGTTGCCGACAAGGCGACGGGCGAGGAGATTGCGCGCGTTCCCGCTCTGGGTGCGGCCGAGACCAGGCAGGCGATCGAGGCGGCGCATCGCGCCTTTAAGCCCTGGTCGCAGCGGCTCGCCAAGGAGCGCTCTCAGATCCTGCGCCGCTGGTACGAGCTGATCATCGAGCATGCCGACGAGCTGGCGCTGCTGCTCACCAAGGAGCAGGGCAAGCCTCTGGCCGAGGCCAAGGCTGAGATCCTGTACGGGGCGGGCTTCGTGGAGCTGTTCGCCGAAGAGGCCAAGCGCATCTACGGCGAGACCATCCCCACGCACAGGGCGGACGCGCGCATCATCGTCATGAAGCAGCCAGTCGGCGTCGTGGCGGCGATCACGCCGTGGAATTTTCCATGCGCCATGATCACGCGCAAGGTGTCGCCGGCCCTTGCCGCCGGTTGCACCGTCGTCGTCAAGCCGGCCGAGGATACGCCGCTGTCGGCCTTGGCGCTCGCCGTGCTGGCCGAGCGCGCCGGGATCCCCAAGGGCGTGCTCAACGTCGTGACGGCCAACGATCCGGGGCCGGTCGGCGCGGAGATGACCGCCAACCCGCTCGTTCGCATGATCACCTTCACCGGCTCCACCGAGGTCGGCAAGGTCCTCATGGAGCAGGCGGCACGCACGGTGAAGCGTGTCGGCATGGAGCTCGGCGGCAATGCCCCCTTCATCGTGTTCGACGACGCCGATCTCGACAGGGCGGTCGCCGGGGCGGTGGCCTCCAAGTTCCGCAACGCGGGCCAGACCTGCGTGTGCGCCAACCGCATCCTGGTGCAGGCAGGCGTCTATGACGCCTTTGCGCAGAAGCTGGTTGCGGCGGTGGAGACGCTGAAGGTCGGCCCCGGCACCCAAGCGAACGTCAACGTGGGCCCGCTCATCAACGCCGAGGCCGTCGTGAAGGTCGAGGCGCACGTGGCCGACGCGGTCGCGAAGGGCGCGCACGTCGTCGTGGGCGGCAAGCGCGCGGGACTGGGCGGCACGTTCTACGAGCCCACCGTGTTGACCGGCGTCACGCCGGCGATGCGCATTGCGCGCGAGGAGACGTTCGGGCCCGTGGCGCCGCTGTTCAAGTTCGCCACGGAGGAGGAGGCGGTCGCCATGGCCAACGATACGCCCTATGGTCTTGCCGCCTATTTCTTCACGCGCGACATGGCCCGCTGCTGGCGTGTCGCCGAGGCGCTCGAGTATGGCATCGTCGGCGTCAACGAAGGCGTCACCTCGACCGACATCGCCCCGTTCGGCGGATTCAAGGAGAGCGGCATCGGCCGCGAGGGCTCGCATCACGGCATCGAGGAGTTCGTCGAGATCAAGTACACGCTCATGGGCGGTCTTTAGACCACGCCGCCCCCCACTTCCGATTGGTCGCGCGCTTGCGGCAAGCGCGGCCAAGCGGCGTGAGTCAGAGGCCAAAAGGCTCGCGCTGGCGGCCCCCTCCCTGCCGGGAGGGGGCAAGCATTGCTTGCTGAACGCGCTCCTCAGGGCGGAGTGCACATTGCGGGGAGACTTCTCATGAGCAACGACGCCTTCAAGGTCGCGGCCGCCGAGCACGCGCTGAAGTACGTGGAGCCGGGCATGAAGCTGGGGCTCGGCACGGGAACGACGGCGGCGAAGTTCGTCGAGGCGCTGGGCCCCAAGGTGCGCGAGGGGCTCGAGGTCATCTGCGTGGGCACGTCCAAGGCAACGGAAGCGCACGCGCGCGAGCTCGGCATTCCCTTGACGACGCTCGACGAGACGCCGTTTCTCGATCTGACGGTCGACGGTGCCGATCAGCTCGACGAGGAGCTGCGCCTGATCAAGGGCGGCGGCGGCGCGCTTTTGCGCGAGAAGATCGTCGCCACGGCGTCGGGACGCATGATCGTGATTGCCGACTACACCAAGCGCGTGGCGACGCTCGGGTCGCATCCGCTGCCGCTCGAGGTGGTGCAGTTCGGATTGACGGCGACGCGCAACATGGTGGTGGCGCTGGCCGCGGATGCCGGCTGCGAGGGCGAGATCACGTTGCGCAAAGGCAGCGACGGCAAGCCGTTCATCACCGACAGCGGCAACTTCATTCTCGACTGTGCCTTCGGGACGATCTCCGACCCCGAGGACCTTGACGAGGCCTTGAAGCTGATCCCCGGCGTGGTCGAGAACGGCATGTTCCTTGGCATCGCCGACCTCGCCATCGTCGCCGGTGCGGACGGCATCAGCCTGGTGGAGTCCGAGAACGGCGACGACGCGTCAGAGTGACGGAAACGGCGCGACATGGACACCGCTGACCTCGACCTCTTCGTGATCGGCGCCGGCTCGGGCGGAGTGCGCGCGGCGCGTATCGCCGCCGGGCACGGCGCCAAGGTTGCGATCGCGGAGGAGTATCGCGTCGGCGGCACCTGCGTCATTCGCGGGTGTGTGCCCAAGAAGCTGCTCGTCTACGCCAGCCGCTTCGGCGACGCCTTCGAGGACGCGCGCGGCTTCGGGTGGCGCATCGAAAGCCCGGTCTTCGACTGGCCGACCCTGGTGGCGGCCAAGAACAAGGAGATCGCGCGGCTCGAGCAGATCTATCGCGTCAACCTGGATCGCGTCGGCGTCACGATCCTCCAAGAGCGGGCCGAGGTCGCGGGAGCCAACACGGTACGGCTCAAGTCGTCTGGGCGTACGCTGTCTGCGGCCAAGATCCTGGTGGCGACGGGCGGCGCGCCGTCTCTGGGCGATGCCATCCCCGGGCTCGAGCACGCGATTACCTCCAACGAGGCCTTCGACCTCAAGAGGCTGCCGGCGCGTATCGCCATCTACGGCGGCGGCTATATCGCGGTGGAGTTCGCCGGGATTTTCGCCGGCCTCGGGTCGGAGGTGACGCTCGTTTACCGCGGCGACAAGATCCTGCGCGGTTTCGACGAGGACCTGCGCGACGCGCTCACCGAGGCCTATGGCAAGCGCGGCATTCGCATCGTGACCAACAGGACCTTCGCCGCCATCGAGAAGACGGGTGACGGGCTGACGGGCAGGCTCGACGACGGCACGGCGCTCGAGGCGGACCAGATCATGTTCGCCATCGGCCGCACCCCCAACACCGCCGGCCTCGGGCTCGAGGCGGCAGGCGTCGAGCTGGGCTGGAACGGCCACGTCGTGGTCAATGAGTACTCGCGCTCCTCGGTGGAGAGCATCTTCGCGGTCGGCGACGTGACGGACCGCATGGCGCTGACCCCTGTCGCTATTCGCGAAGGCCACGCCTTCGCCGACACCGAGTTCGGGGACAAGCCCTGGTTCGTGGAGCACGCCATGGTGCCGACCGCGGTGTTCTCCACGCCGGAGATCGGCACGGTGGGCTGGCCCGAGCACCTGGCAGCGGAGCATTGCGGCAACAGCGACATCTACAAGGCGTCGTTCCGGCCGTTGAAGGCGACGCTTTCGGGGCGCGAGGAGAGGATGATGATGAAGCTCATCGTGGCGGCCGACAGCGGCAAGGTCGTGGGCTGCCACGTGCTGGGCGAGGACGCAGCCGAGATCGTGCAGATGGCCGCCATCGCCATGCGCATGGGCGCCACCAAGGCCGACTTCGACGCCACCATGGGGCTGCACCCCTCCGCCGCCGAGGAGCTCGTCACCATGCGCGAGCAGTGGGTCGCGCCGACCGAGGCGGCGGGGTGAAAATCCTTATGACGGGTTTTGCGCTGACGAGTTCTGGCCCTTGAGCGCCAAATAGATGGCAAGTCCGAGCAGGAGCGGGGGCGACAGCATCATCACGAGATCTGAGACGGTTCCTCTGGTCGAATCGAAGAGGTTCAAAGTCTGCATCATACGCCAATGCAATAGGAGCCATGCGAAAGCCGCCCCAGCCATGAGAACGGTGCCGAGTGTTGCCCGCCACCACGTGGCGATGCCGCCCACCATCGCTAGAAAGGCCGCCAAGAGGACGAGCTGCCAAAAGCCCGGGATGTGTCGCTCAATCGCCCCGAAGCTCATGCCGTAGAGCAAATAGCCAAGCGCGAAGATCAGGACGGCCGCAAGAACGCCTAGAACAATCGCTGCCGTTCGCATTGTCTTGCCCTCCTCCCGCAACCTCCCGACGGCCAGCCTGCGGGTTTGATTTCCGGTGGTGCATCATGCCCCGTAGGATACCTTTTCTCGCTGGCACCTCAACTATCGAGTCGCAGGCGGAGCAGTTCGAGACATTTAGGCGGCTCCTCTTCTGATTGCCGGATGCCGGTTCAGGCAATCGATTGCAAAACAGATCTCTCTTGTGGAGCCCAGAGCCGCTCAACCGAGAGGTTTGCGATTGCTGTCAGCCTTCCCGGTTGACCGGCCCGAGCCGCATCCGAGTTGAAAGCCGCAACGCCGGGTGCTAGGTCGCGGCCTTCGCAAGGAGGCGGCACATGCAGCGGCTGAAGGATAAGATCGCGCTCGTCACCGGGTCGGGCGGCGGCATCGGGCGCGCGGTGGCGAAGCTGTTCGCCGAGGAAGGCGCCCACGTCTACATCACCGACATCGACGGGGAGGCGGCCGCCAAGGCCGCGGCCGAGCACGCCGCCAAGGGCCACTCGGTGACGGGCATGACGGTCGACGTCTCGCGCGGGCAGGACGTGACCGCGCTGATGCGCGCAATCGAGCAGCAGCACCGCCGCCTCGACATCGTGGTCAACAACGCCGGCATCAACGTGCGCTCGGACTTCCGCAACATGTCGGACGCCGACTGGGTGCGCCTGCGCGAGGTGAACCTCGACGGCATCGTCCGCATCGCGCGCGACGCCTTTCCGCTCATGAAGGCGTCGGGGCGCGCCTCGCTGGTCAACATGGCCTCCATCATGGGCCACCGTGGTATGCGCACGCTCGCCGCCTACGGCGCCACCAAGGGCGCCATCTCGGCGCTGACGCGCGGGCTGGCGGTCGAGTACGCGCCCTACAACATAAGGGTCAACGCGCTGGCGCCGGGCTTCATCGAGACGGCGCTGACCGAGCGTGTGCTGCGTGTCAAAGCCTTCTCGGACGCGCTGATCGAGCAGACGCCGCTCAAACGTTTCGGGACGGCGGAGGACGTGGCGATGGCCGCGCTGTTCTTTGCCTCAGACGAGTCCGCGTTCATTACGGGCGCGGAGCTTGCCGTCGACGGCGGCATGGCCGCGGGGCTGTGACACCCGGTCAAACGCCGGCGACCGTCTCGGCGATGAGCTGGTCGACGACGCCCGTCAGCGCCGCATCCGGCGTCGCCTCCTTGCCCAGCAGCTCCTCGTAGCGCCGCACCTGCCGGTCGGCGCTGGTGCCGCCGGTGGCGATCGTCAAGGCGTGCTTGACCTCCTTCTCGCAGCCGAGCACGGCGGCGTCCTCGGCGATGAGGTCGAGCAGCTCGTCGATGAGCGAGGCGAACGGCACGAGCTGGCCCTTGCCGAAATCAAATAGCGCGTCGTTCACGCCGTAGCGCTGCGCGCGCCAGTGGTTCTCGGCGATGAGAAAGGCGGGGTAGGAGCGCCACTTCTGGTTGGAGCGGCGCAGCCGGTAGAGCATGCGCATGATGCAGGCATAGAGCGCGGCGATCGACAAGGCGTCGTCGATGCGCGTGCATACGTCGGTGACGCGCAGCTCCACGGTGGGGAAGCGCGCCGAGGGGCGCAGGTCCCACCAGATCTTGGTGGCGTCCTCGATGACGCCGTTCCTGACCAGCACGTCGACGGTGCGCTGATACTCGCCGAAGCTCTCAAAGCGCTGGGGCAGGCCGGTGCGCGGCAGCTCGTGGAAGATGGCCAGCCGGTAACTCTTGAGGCCGGTGTCCTCGCCCTGCCAGAAAGGCGAGGAGGTCGACAGCATCAACAGGTGGGGCAGGAAGTAGCGGGCCTGATTCATGAGATCGATGCGCATCTCGTCGTCCTCGATGGCGACGTGGACGTGCATGCCGCAGATGGCGAGGCGGCGCCCGATGCCGGCAAAGTCGCGCGCGAGCGCCTGGTAGCGCTCCTTCTGCGTGGTCTGCAGCGAGGACTTGTCGGCGAACGGGTGCGTGGAGGCGGCGATCGGCGCCAGGCCGAACTGGCGGGCCGTGTCGGCGATTGTGCGGCGCAGATGCGCGAGCTCCTTGCGTGCGACCGCGAAGTCGGTGCACACGCTGGTGCCGACCTCGATCTGCGAACGGAAGAACTCGGGCGCGACCTGCTTGCCGAGCGCGGCCTCGCAGGCCTCCATCAGGGCGCCGGGAGCGGCCGCAAAGCCGCGCGATTCAAGGTCGACGAGGTGGTATTCCTCCTCGATCCCGAACGTGAAAGTCGGCTCTTTGGCGCTCATGCTTCGACTCTTTGGGCTCCGCTCAACCGCACGTCGAGGCGTCGATTTCCAGCCGCAGCGGGGCTGCCCGAGGGCGCCCGGCCCCCGCGCATGCAACTCATTTGCGGCCGGCGCACTGGCCTCGCTGGAGAGGGTAGCCTATAAGCCGTGGCAAATGGCATAATGCCTTAGAAATCAGTGCGCGCATTGGCGCGCCGGCCGACCGGCGACGGCTCCGTCGTTTGCCGGCCGCCCGCGATGGAGAACGAAGGTCATGGTGGCACCCTGGTCCCCCGACAGCTGGCGGTCGAAGCCGATCGTCCAGGTGCCCGAGTATCCCGACAAGGCGGTGCTTGCCGAGGTCGAGGCCAAGATCGCCTCGTTCCCGCCGCTGGTCTTTGCCGGCGAGACCGACAAGCTCAAAAGAGCGCTCGCCGAGGTTGCGGCGGGCGAGGCCTTCATGTTGCAGGGCGGCGACTGCGCGGAGAGCTTCTCCGAGCACAGCGCCAATCACATCCGCGAGCTGTTCCGCGTGTTCCTGCAGATGGCGGTGGTGCTGACCTACGCCGGCGGCCTGCCGGTGGTGAAGGTCGGGCGCATCGCCGGTCAGTTCGCCAAGCCGCGCTCCTCAGCTACCGAGAAGCGGGGCGACCAGGAGCTGCCGAGCTACCGCGGCGACATCATCAACGGCGAGGCGTTTACCGCGGCCGAGCGCATCCCCGATCCGCAGCGCCAGCTCGAGGCCTACCGGCAGTCGGCCGCCACGCTCAATCTGCTGCGCGCCTTCTCCGAGGGCGGCTATGCGGGCCTCGACAACGTCCTGCGCTGGCTATTGGACTTCGAGCAGAAGAGCCCCTTCGGCAAGAAATACCGGGAGATGGGCGAGCAGATCCAGACCGCGCTGCGGTTCATGCGCTCGTGCGGCGTGACGGAGGAGACGGTTCCGGCGCTGGGGCGCACCACGTTCTACACGAGCCACGAGGCGCTGCTGCTGAACTACGAGCAGGCCATGGTTCGCCGCGACGAGGCCGGCGGCTCGCAGAACCTCTATGCCACCTCCGGCCACATGCTGTGGATCGGCGACCGCACGCGCCAGCCCGACCACGCGCACGTCGAGTTCCTGCGCGGCGTCAAGAACCCCATCGGCGTCAAGTGCGGGCCGACGCTGGAGCCCGACGGACTCGTGCGCCTCATGGACATCCTCAACCCCACGGACGAGGCGGGGCGCCTGACGCTCATCTGCCGCTTCGGCGCCGACAAGGTGGAGCAGCATCTCGCCAAGCTCATTCGCAGGGTGGAAAAGGAAGGACGCACCGTCCTGTGGTCGTGCGACCCCATGCACGGCAACACGGTGTCGGCGGCAGGCGGTCTCAAAACGCGGCCCTTCGACCGCATCCTCAAGGAGGTCGAGACCTTCTTCGACATCCACCGCGCCGAAGGCACGCACGCGGGCGGCATCCACGTGGAGATGACCGGTCTGCCCGTCACCGAGTGCACGGGCGGCGCGTCGGCGAACATCTCCGAAGCCCAGCTCAAGGACCGCTACCACACGCTGTGCGATCCGCGCCTCAATGCGGACCAGGCGCTGGAGCTTGCATTCCTGATCGCGGAGCGCTTGAAGCAGGAGCGCGAGGACACGGCGTCGCGGCCGCCGCCCATGACCGTCGTTGCGTAAGCGGTTGTCCCGCGGCCGCAGGTTCGGGTGCGCGGGATCCTCGCCGTTGCAGCGCGTCGGGTGCACGTCTTAGGGCCTCGAAATGTCGCAAACTCCCGCATCGCGCCTCAAAATAGCGCTCGCCCAGGCGAACGCGATCTTGGGCGACATCGATGCCAACATTGCCAAGCTGCGCCGGATGCGCGCGCGCGCCGCGGCGCTGGGCGCCGATCTCGTGGTGTTTCCGGAGCTGTTCATTACCGGCTACCCGCCCGAGGACCTGGTGCTCAAGCCCGCGTTCCAGGCGGCGGCGCGCTGGCGGGTCGAGGCGCTCGCGGCCGATCTGGGGCCCGGGCCGGCCGTGCTGACGGGCACCGTCTGGCCCGAGGGCGGCAAGGTCTACAACGCCGTGGCGCTGCTCGACGGCGGCAAGGTCGCAGCCGTGCGCTTCAAGGTCGACCTGCCCAACTACGGCGTGTTCGACGAGAAGCGGGTATTCGCGCAAGGGCCGCTGCCGGGGCCGATCGATTTTCGCGGCGTGCGCCTGGGCGTCCCCATCTGCGAGGACATCTGGGGCCCGGACGTGACCGAGTGCCTTGGCGAGTGCGGCGCTGAGATCTTGATCACGCTCAACGGCTCGCCCTTCGACTGGACCAAGCCCGATGTGCGCCTCAACAAGGCCGTCGCCCGCATCACCGAGACGGGCCTGCCGCTCGTCTATCTCAACCTCGTAGGCGGGCAGGACGAGCTGGTATTCGACGGCGCCTCCTTCGTGCTCAACGCCGACTGCAGCCTGGCCATGCAGCTTCCCGCCTGGGAGGAAGCGATCGCGCTGAGCGAATGGCGCAAAACCAAAGAGGGCTGGGTCTGCAAGAAGGGCTCCCATGCCCGCGTCGAGGAGGGTGATGCCTCGGCCTATCAGGCGTGCGTGCTCGGTTTGCGCGACTACGTGGAGAAGAACGGGTTTCCCGGCGTGATCCTGGGCCTTTCCGGCGGCATCGACAGCGCGCTGGTGGCGGCGATGTCGGTCGACGCGCTGGGGCCCGAGCGCGTGCGCGCCGTCATGATGCCGTATCGCTACACCTCGAGCGCGAGCGTGCGCGATGCCGACGGCTGCGCCAAGGCGCTGGGCCTGCACTACGACACCCTGCCGATCGAGCCGGCGGTGGCGGGCATCGGCAAGGCACTCGAGCCGGTTCTGTCCGGCACCAGGCCCGACACCACCGAGGAGAACATTCAGGCGCGCGCGCGCGGCATCATCCTGATGGCGCTCTCCAACAAGTTCGGCGGCATGGTGGTGACGACGGGCAACAAGTCGGAGATGTCGGTCGGCTATGCCACGCTCTACGGCGACATGAACGGCGGCTTCAATCCCATCAAGGACCTCTACAAGATGGAGGTCTACCGGCTGGCGCGCTGGCGCAATGCGCATGTTCCCAAAGGCGGTCTCGGGCCGGCCGGTGTCGTCATCCCCGAGACGATCCTGACCAAGGTGCCCTCGGCCGAGCTGCGCGCCGATCAGACCGACCAGGACTCGCTGCCGCCCTATCCGGTGCTGGACGACATCCTCGCCTGCCTGATCGAGAAGGAGATGCCGCTCATCGAGATCGTGGCGCGCGGACACCCGGCCGAGACCGTGAAGAGGATCGAGCGCATGCTCTACCTCGCCGAGTACAAGCGGCGCCAGGCGCCGCCGGGCGTGAAGATCTCGTCGCGCAATTTCGGCCGCGACCGGCGCTACCCGATCGTCAACAAGTTCCGCGAGGAGGTCGCTGCCGCGGCCAAGCCGAAAAAGGCGCGCCGGCCAGCGCCCGTTGAGAAGGCCAAAAAGCGCAATTAGCAGGCGTGCGCATCGGGCGCTACGCGCTGGCGGCGAGCCGCGCGTGGCCCATGTACATGATCTGGGTCGAGGGAAAACGGCCGAAGGTGAAGTCGAGGCGCCGGTTGATGCCGCTGGGCGCCAGCCCGACGATGGGACCGACGTCGAACCCGCGTTTTGCAAGCAGCGCGCCGAGCTCGGCCGGCTTGATGAACCGGGCCGGGTCGTGCGTGCCGCGTGGCAGGAGGCCAAGCACCGTCTCGCCGAGGTGGACGAGCACCAGGCTCGCAAGCGGCGTGCGGTTGATGGTGTCGAACAGAAAAAGCCCGCCGGGTCTCAGCACGCGGCCGATCTCGTCCAAGACCGCCTCGAGGTCTTCGACATGCTCCAGCACGTCGACACAGACGACGCAGTCGACGCTTGCGTCCTCAAGCGGGATGCGCTCGCCGGTGCCGACCTTGTAGTCGATGGCGAGGCCTTCCTCGCGCGCGTGCACCTTGGCTGCCTCGATGGCCGGCGCCGAGGGATCGACCCCGATGACGTCGGCGCCTTCGCGTGCGAGCGCCTCCGACATGAAACCGCCGCCGCAGCCGAGGTCGAGCACCCTCTTGCCGGTCCATCGGCCGACGACCGTCGCGAAGTGCTTCATGCGCGCCGGCACGATGTTGTGCAGCAAGCGCAGAAAACGCTGCGAGCCGTCCCACCAGTTGGCCGCATAGGTGCGGTAGATGCTCAGATCATTCGCCATCCCGCATCTCCAGCGGCGAGCGTTGAGAACCGCGCGCCGGGCGCGGCCAGGGCAGCCAATAGGGAACGCGCTCGCGGTAAAGATTGAACATCGGCCCGTAGATGCGCTGAAAGCGGGCCTCCTTGAACAGCGGTCCTACGAGACAATAGAGGGACAGGACGATCGCGACCACGAGCTGGTCGGGCGTCCAGGTGGGCACCGTCCACAAGGTGAGGGTGAACGACACATAGATAGGCTGGCGTGTGAGCCGGAAGAGGCCCGACTGCGGCATGGGCGGATAGACGGGCTTCTTGTCCCTGAGCACGGCCCACCAGCCGAGGAAGCCCGTCTGCAAGGCCAGGCCGACGTCCGCCATGGACTTGGCGAGCAGCAGCCAGGCACACGCATAGAGGCCGGTCATGACGACAAGCAGGGCGCCTTGCGCCTGCCACCAGATGATCCCCGTCGGCGACCACAAGGCAAAGAGCGCAAAGATCTGGATCGAGGCGATCATCGCGTAGGTCGTTGTCGACAGCCCGGCGCCGACAGCCGCCGGCGCGAGCCGGCTGAGAATCGCTCTGCCCCTGCCCGTCAGCAGAAACGAATGCAAGAGCGGCAATTGGATCAGCAGGGCCGCGTTGGCGATCCAGCTCCAGGGCGGCGACAGAGGGCCGAGCGACAGGCTCATGCCGAAGTACATCATGGTGATCATGGTCGCCACGCCCACGGCGAAGCAGGCGTGGCACAGGACGCCGTAGAGGATCGCCGTCGCCTGCCGCAGTGCTGGTGACATTTCGGCAGCCTTTTCGGTCTCGGGGCGGGGAGCGGGCCAATAGTAGTGGCGCGTTGCGGCGTCCGCAATGAGGCCCGTTCAATCCGAGAGAGAGAAGCAGAGCGGTGCGCTTTGGCGAATCAGGGCGGGCAAGTGCCTCTGGCCCGTACTTTCCGTCACCGCATCAATTTTGGCGAATCGGGTCTAATGCTGCGGCGAAGGGGAAGCCGGCAGCGAGCAATGCACCGGAGCAAGTTGCACAAATCTGCCGGTCCGGTCGCGGTACTGGGCGCGGCCCTTTTGCTTGCCGCGACGGCAGATGCGCCGCGCGCGGACGGCATCGATGGATGCTGCGCCGACCTGGAGCAGCGCATCGAGGAGCTCGAGGCCACTGCAGTGCGCAAGGGCAATCGCGCGGTGAGCCTCACGATCTCCGGTTTCCTCAACGAAGCCATCATGCAATGGGACGACGGATTTGAGCATAACGTCTATCTCGTCACCAACGAGACGGAGCCCTCGCGCTTGACCTTCAGGATGGAGGTCAAGCTATCTCCAAAATGGTCGGCCGGCGCCCTGCTGGAGATGGGCCTTCACATCAATGCGGAAAACAAGCTCGATCAGCTTAACGCCCATTCGATCCTCAGCCGGCTGCCGGACACGCGCTACAGCTACTGGTGGGTGCAGAACGACGATCTCGGCAAGGTCGACATCGGCCGCACCAGAATGGCGACGTATCACGTCGTTGCAATGATGATTACCGAGACGTGGTACTTCGCCAGGTACGGCATCGGGAGCTGGATCGGTACGGAGGGCAACGGGTTCTTCCTGCGCAAGCAGGACGGCACCCTGTTGAATGGCGCAAACGCCCTGCGCTGGGGCGACATCGACGCGCATGCGCCCGCGGCGGGGCCCGGCGAGGGCTCGCGCTTCGACGCCGTGAAATACGAGACGCCGGACATTGCCGGTTTCGTCGCGTCCGCTGCTTACAGCGGCGTCGGCGCCACGGACGTGGCACTGCGCTATAAAGGAACGATCGGCGATTTCGAGCTCGCCGCCGGCATCGGCTACGGGGAGTACACAAGGTTCGATGCCCGGCACTGTGCCGTGCTCGGTCTCGCAAAGGAGGTGCGCTGCCGCTCGTTCGGACTTTCGGGTACGGCTCTGCACCAGCCCACCGGGCTCTATGTCGCCGGTTCCTATGGCGAGCAGCGGGACCTCAACGCGGACGCGTTGTTCCAGGCCCCCGTCAACGACTTGAGCTGGTCCTACTATTTGCAGGCCGGCATCGAACGCAAATTCTTCGCGGCGGGAAAGACGACCATATTCGGGGAGTTCGAGCACGACGCGAGCGGCGCCGGTGTCGATCCGGCGAACGGCAGCATCCTGAATACGACCCGGTTGGGGCCCACGCCGCTGCCGCCCGGCGACACGAGCTACAACCGCATGGCGGGGAGCGAGATCAATACGTGGGGGCTCGGCATCAGCCAGTCGTTCGATGACACAGCGCTGTTCTACCTGTCGGGGCGGCTGTTCAGCGCCGACGTCTACACCAGCGCCAGCGGCGCAGAGGCGGGGGCCGTCAAGACCGATCTTGAGGATTTTCTCATGATCGTAGGGGGCGCCAAGATCGATTTCTGAAGGTGCGGGCGTGCGCGGCCCGCAATCGGAGCAATATGGCTCGCCGGCACTTGAGTTCTCGCGCGCGGCCTCTATAGGGTGGCTGCCGAAACCCGCTTGCCACTGAAACCGGACCTAAGACGACGATGCCCCCAGTCGTTCGCTTCGCGCCGAGTCCCACCGGGCGCCTGCACATCGGCAACGTGCGCACGGCCATCCTCAACTGGCTGTTTGCGCACAAGCACGGCGGCACGTTCTGGCTGCGTCTCGACGACACCGACGTGCAGCGCTCTACGGAAGCGTTCGCGCGCGGGATCCGCGAGGACCTCGCCTGGCTCAGTCTCAATTGGACGCGCGAGGAGCGCCAGTCGGCGCGGTTGGAACGCTACGAGGCGGCGGCATTTCTCCTCAAGGAGGAGGGGCGCCTCTATCCCTGCTACGAGACGGAGGACGAGCTCGATCGCAAGCGCAGGCGCCAACTCGCGCGCGGGCTGCCGCCGATCTACGACCGCGCCGGGCTCAAGCTCGATGCCGCCCAGCGGGAGAAGCTCGCCGCCGAGGGGCGCCCGGTGCATTGGCGCTTTCGTCTCGCCAACGCTGACGAGGGGCTCAAGCCGCTCCCCACCATCGTCTCGTGGAACGACGTCATCCGCGGCGACCAGACGGTGGATGTCGGCTCGCTGTCCGATCCCGTCGTCATCCGCGCCGACGGCACCTACCTCTACACCTTTACGAGCGTGGTCGACGACATGGACCTCGAGATCAGCCACGTCATCCGCGGCGACGACCACATCACCAACACCGGCGTGCAGATCCAGCTGTTCGAGGCACTGGGCCACGAGCCGCCCGCCTTCGGACACCACAGCCTGCTGATCGACGCCGACGGCAGCGCGCTGTCGAAGCGGGACGGCGCGCTGTCGATCGAGAGCCTGAGGCAGTCGGGTTTGGAGCCGATGGCGGTGGCGAGCTACACCGCGCTCATCGGCACTTCAGATCCAATCGAGCCGCACGACAGCCTCGAGGCGCTGGCCGAGCTCTTTGCGTTCGAGAAGGTCTCTCTGGCGCCGGCCCGCTTCGACCTGCGCGAGCTCAAGGGGCTCAATGCGCGCCTCTTGCACAAGCTGCCCTACGAGGCGGTTGCGGACAGGCTCAAGGCGCTCGGCGTCGAAGGCGGCGCGGGCTTCTGGACGGCGGTGCGCGGCAACCTGGCGGTGATGGAGGATGCCGCCGCGTGGTGGCGCATCGTCGCCGGCAAGGTGAGCCCCGCCCGCGAGGACGAGGAGCTGACGGCGCAGGCGGCCACTTTGCTGCCCGAGGAGCCATGGGACGACACCACCTGGGACGTGTGGATCGCCGCACTCAGGGCCGCGAGCGGCCGCAAGGGGCGGGCGCTGTTCCACCCGTTGCGGCTGGCGCTGACCGGTCTGGAGGATGGCCCGGAGCTGAAGGTGCTTCTGCCCCTAATTGGGCGCGCCAAGGCCGAAGCACGGTTGCGCGGCCGCGCGAGCTGAGCGGCGTGGCGTCAGGGCGAGGCCTGTACGCCGGCAAAGTCCGCCTTGCGCATGAACGTGACGGGGATTTCGCGCCCCGAGGGCAGCGCCCAGCCGCGGTTGCGCAGCGTCCGGTAGCCCATGCCTTCAAAGAACCCCACCGAGTTGAGGGTGGCGCTCAGCTCAAACGCGTGGAAGCCGGCGGTCCGGGCCTCCTCCTCGATGTGCTCGACGAGCCGTCCGCCGATGCCTTCTCCGTTGAACAGGGGGCGCACGAACACTGCTAGCACGCGCGCCGTTAGGCTTCTCTCCTCGCCTGGGCTCCAGGCCGCCGTTCCCACCATCTCCGGTCCGAGCCAGGCGGCGACGGCGTGGTTGCCGAGCAGGAGATCGGCGTAGCGTGCGCTGCGCACGAAGGCGACGAAGGCGTCGACGTCGGCCTGTGCGTAGTGGTCCGGCGCAGCGCCGGTGAAGGAGGCGGTGTGGATATAGCGGGCTGCCGAAAGGTCATCGACGGTCAAGGGGCGAAGCTCGATCATCTCGGCATGAGGGTTGGGTGCACCAGGGGCATGCATAGCAGAGTTCCGAGGACTGGAGATTGCGAATGTGACAGCGTCCGGCGCAGCGCCCGGCGGCATGTGCGACGTACGGCCCGGCGGCGGTCCGAGGCGCCGCTGCGCCTCAGCGCGACCTCGCTTCCCACTCCGAGCGGGCTTCCCATCCGCCGGCGTCGCCGGTGGTGGTGCCGGCCGCTGTCCCGGGCGTGCTGTGCGGCGCGAACTCGGTCTGCTTGCACGAGCACCCCGGTACCAGCTCTTTGCGGTAGCGGAAAGCGGTCTTGAGGCTCGTGTACGGCTCCTGTGTGCGCAGCGCCACCGACTGGTCAACGGCCGCGCCGGGGTTCTGGTAGTAGTAGAGTTCTGCCGGGGCGGCGCACTTCGACTGGCAGGTGGCCGCGTCCTGCTCGAAATGGCTCGGTAGCGTGGAGAAGCTGACCGGGAAGTAGTACCCGTCGCACAAGCGGACGCATACGGTGCGATAAGTCGCATACGAAGGCGTGCCGTAAGGCGACCAAGTGTTGCCGTAGCTGCTGCCGCCTTCCTCGTCCTGCCAGATGGAGGAGAACGGGCTCTGGCCCTGGCGCCGCGCCTCCTGCACGTAGTTGGCGCCGCAGTTGTTGCGCGCAAGCTCACGCACGATGTCGTCGCGGTAGGACCGGTCGGAGGACGAGATGATCTGCTGGCGTTGCGCCTCCAGGTCGGACAGCTGACGCTGGGCCTGCTCCTTGTCGCGGGCGAGACCCACGCAGGCGCGCGTGCGCCGCAGCGTCTTGGAGAACAGGAAGTACTCGTAGCAGTTGCGCCGCTCCAGCTCGTGCTCGCTCGACTGATAGATCTGGTCGGCTTGGCGGATCTGCGCCTCCAGCGCCGGCAACGCATTGCGACTCTGGCTCGTGCGCTGGCCGTCCTGCACCAGCCGCTGCTCGAGCTTGAGGCAGATCGGGTTGCGCGTCGACCAGTTGACGTCGGGCGGCGCCTCGGGCGGCGGCGGCTCGCGGTAGACGGGCTCCTCGGGGATGGGGGGGCGCTCGGGCTCGGCGTTGCTCCACGGCCACCAGCCTTGCGCGAGCACAGGGCAGGCGGCAAGCATCACCGCACAGACGACGGCGGCCCCGAGACCGTAGCGGCGCCGGGCATGCACTTCAGGTGCTCTCATATCGTTTGCGGGATCGCTCATACTGCCCGTTAGTCCCGAAAATGGGCGTTTAGGATGCAACTATGACGGTCTGCGATTAGGGGGTCAATGCGGAGCAAATGCGGCGCATTGGAGCGCTGTCCAATGGCGTCGTTGGGGCGTCGACGGGCGCGCCCGGCCCCGGCTGCGCTTGACGAAAGCGGCCGATCTGACCATAACGACGCGATGAAGCGGACATCGCGCACACGCGCCGTCAACATTCGTTGCGGCATTATTATCTCGAGCTAGCACTTCCCGCTGGCGCGCGGCCCGCTTCTTTGCCCAAAGCCTGAGACAGAGAAACGCCTCCCGCCAGCGGCCCAAGAACCGTTTGGGGACCGCCGAGGGACTGCTGAGAGACTGTCATGGCTGAAGCGCATCCGTTGATGCTCTACAACACGCTGACGCGCCGGAAGGAGCGGTTCGAGCCGCTCGATCCCGACAACGTGCGCATGTACGTGTGCGGGCCGACGGTCTACGACTACGCCCACATCGGCAACGCGCGGCCCGTCATCGTGTTCGACGTGCTGTTCCGGCTCCTGCGCGACATCTATGGGCCCGAGCACGTAACGTATGTGCGCAACATCACCGACGTCGACGACAAGATCAACGCGCGCGCCGCCCAGGAGGGTGTGCCGATCCGCGACCTGACCAAGCGCACGACGCAGCAGTTCCACGACGACATCGCCGCGCTGGGCGTGCTGCCGCCCACCGTGGAGCCGCGCGCGACCGAGCACATCGCGGAGATGAAGCGCATGATCAAGGCGCTGGTCGACAACGGCCACGCCTATGTCGCCGAGGATCACGTGCTGTTTAACGTGCCCTCCATGCCCGACTACGGGCGGCTGTCGAACCGGTCCTTGGAGGAGATGGAGGCGGGCGCGCGCGTGGAGGTGGCGCCCTACAAGAAGGACCCGATGGACTTCGTCCTGTGGAAGCCCTCGAAAGAGGGCGAGCCGTCGTGGCCCAGCCCTTGCGGTATCAAGACGCGCGGGCGCCCCGGCTGGCACATCGAGTGCTCGGCCATGGCGGAGAAGCACCTGGGCGACACCTTCGACATCCACGGCGGCGGCATCGATCTGGTGTTCCCCCACCACGAGAACGAGATCGCGCAGTCGCGCTGCGCGCACGACGCGCCGCTCATGGCGCGCTTCTGGCTGCATAACGGGTTCCTGCAGGTCGAGGGCGAGAAGATGAGTAAGTCGCTCGGCAACTTCGTGACCATCCACGATCTCTTGAAGGAGTGGTCGGGCGAGGTGATCCGTTTGAACATGCTGCGCACGCACTATCGCCAGCCGATCGACTGGACGAGAAAGAGCCTGGAAGAGTCGCGGGCCACGCTGGAGCGATGGGGTGAGATCAGCGTCAATAGCGGCGGCATGCCCGGCGAGGGATGGCTGCCGAGCGCCGACGTGGTCGAGGCGCTGAAGGACGATCTCAATACTCCGCTCGCCATCGCCAGGCTGCACGAGCTTGCGAAGGAGGCCAAGAGCGGTGCGGCCGCCTTCGTCGAGCAGTGGCTGGCGTCCGCGACGTTTCTTGGCTTCGACGTGAGCCGCTGGCATGGGCGCTCGCAGAGCGCGAACGTGTTGGAGGACGCCGACCCGGAGCTGGCCAAGCGTGTAAAGCGCCTGGTTGCGGCACGAAGCAAGGCGCGCAAGGCCAAGGACTTCAAGGAAGGCGACCGCATCCGCGACGAGCTGGCGGCCATGGGCATCGCGCTCAAGGATTCCAAGGACCCCGAGACAGGCGAGACCGTTACCACCTGGGAAGTGCTGAGCTCGGGCGCGAGAGAGGTCGCGCGATGAGCGATGACTGGCACAAGGATCTGCCGTTTCCCCGCCACTGGCTGTTCTACTTGGCTGTGAAGATCGCCATCGTCGTGCTCGCGGTATGGGTAGCGGCGCGCAGCTTCGGGTACGTGTGAGTCAATCATGAGCAAAGTGCGAGTTTGCCTGTCCGCTATCACGCTGCGCGCCCGTTGGCGCGCAGGCGCAGCGCGCCGAGCACGAACAAACCTGAAAGGGGCCGTCGCGCAGGCGGCCGGTAAATGCGTATGAGCAAAGAGCGAGTTTACCTGTTCGATACAACCTTGCGCGACGGCGCGCAGACGACGGGCGTCGACTTCTCCGTGGAGGAGAAGCGCCGCATCGCCGCCGTGCTCGACGATCTGGGGATCGACTACGTGGAGGGCGGCTATCCGGGGGCGAATGCGACCGATACCCAGTTCCTCGCCGAGACGCCCACTCTCAAGACGGCGACGCTCACTGCCTTCGGCATGACCAAGCGCTCGGGCCGGTCGGTCTCCAACGATCCCGGTCTGCAGGCGGTGCTGGCCTCGCGGGCGCACGCGATCTGTCTGGTGTGCAAGGCCTGGGACTATCACGTGCGCGTGGCGCTCGGGGTCACCAACGAGGAGAACCTGGAGGCGCTGGCGCAGTCGGTGAAGGCCGTCGCGGAGACGGGGCGGGAGGCGCTGATCGACTGCGAGCACTTCTTCGACGGCTACAAGAGCAATCCCGAGTACGCCTTGAGCGTTGCGCGCACGGCATACGAGGCGGGCGCGCGCTGGGTGGTGCTGTGCGACACCAACGGCGGCACGCTGCCGCACGAGATCGAGAGCATCGTTGCCGAGGTCGTCGAGACCGTGCCGGGCTCGCACCTGGGCATCCACACCCACAACGATACCGACAACGCGGTTGCCAACTCGCTGGCGGCCGTGCGCGCCGGCTGCCGCCAGGTGCAGGGTACGCTCAACGGCATCGGCGAGCGCTGCGGCAACGCCAACCTCACCTCGATCATCCCCACGCTGCTCCTGAAGAGCGAGCTTGCCGACCGTTTTGAGACGGGCATCACGCCCGAGCGCCTTCTTACGCTGACGCACGCCAGCCGCGTGCTCGACGAGGTGCTCAATCGGGCGCCCAACCGGCATGCGCCCTACGTTGGCGAAAGCGCGTTTGCCACCAAGGCCGGGATCCATGCCTCGGCTATCGTCAAGGAGCCGGCGACGTATGAGCACGTGGCGCCCGAGAGCGTCGGCAACCGGCGCCATCTGCTCGTCTCCAAGCAGGCGGGCAAGGCGAGCATCCTGGCGACGATCGAACGGCTGGGAATCCCGATTGAAAACGACGACGGCCGCGTCTCCGCACTGCTCGACGAGGTGAAGGCGCGCGAATCGGCCGGCTACTCCTACGAGGCGGCGGAAGCCTCCTTCGAGCTGTTGGCGCGGCGCATGCTCGGCACGGTGCCGCGCTATTTCACGGTCGATTCTTTCCGCGTCATGGTCGAGCGGCGCCACAATGCGCGCGGCAAGCTCGTCACCGTGTCGGAGGCCATCGTCAAGGTCTACGTCAATGGCGACAACGAGCCGCTGTGGTCGGTGGGCGAGGGCAACGGTCCCGTGCACGCGCTCGACACCGCGCTGCGCAAGGACCTCGGCCGCTATCAGAAGCACATCGAGGGCGTGGAGCTCGTCGACTACAAGGTGCGAATCCTGACGGGTGGAACCGAGGCGGTGACGCGCGTGCTGGTCGAGAGCCTCGACACGATGACGGGCACGCGCTGGTTCACCGTCGGCGTCTCCCCCAACATCATCGATGCGAGCTTCGAGGCCCTCGTCGACTCGATCAACTACAAGCTGGTCAAGGACCACGCCGAAGCGGCGTGAGTGTCTGAGCTTGTAACCCCTCACCCGGAAGCTCCTTAGCATTCGCTTCCGACCTCTCCCGTCCATGCGAAGCATGGCTCCGCCATGACGGGAGAGGTGAAGTCGTGCGCGAAGATTGATGAAACCCACCACTCCCAGGGGGAGAGGTCGGCGCGGCGTGCAAAGCATGCCCGCCGGGTGAGGGGTTAGAACGCGTCAGGCGTGCCGCTGGCCTCAGCGCACCCCGCCCATCAGGCGCTTGACCCAGGGCACGAGCGCGAGAAGCAAAAGCGTGGCGACGCCGACGAGGGCAGCCTGCTGCAGGAAGAACGCGGAAAGCGCGTGGGCGTCGTCGGCCGTGAAACCGCTGCCCAGCACGCCTGCCAGCTTGTTGCCCCATGCTGCGGCCAGGAACCACACGCCCAGCATCAACCCGACGAGGCGCATGGGCGCAAGCTTGGTCATGGTGCTCAAGCCCACGGGGCTCAGGAACAGCTCGCCGACCGTCTGCAGAAAGAACAGCCCCACCAGCCACAGCGGGCTGACGCTGCCCTCGGCCGTCAGCAGCGCTGCCGGCACCATCAATAGAAACGAAAGTCCCAGAAACAGCAGTCCCAGCACGAACTTCATGGGGCTCGACGGCTGGTGTGCGCCCAGGTGCACCCAGGCCCAGGCGAAGAGCGGTGCCAGCAAAATGACGAACAGCGCGTTGAACGACAGAAGCCAGGCGGGGGGAAAAGACCACCCCAGGAATTCGGTGCGCGTGAGCTGATCGGCAAACAGCACGATGGTGATGCCGGCCTGCTCGAAGATCGCCCAAAAGATCATGGCGGCAATGAAGAATACGAACACCGCGGCGACGCGCTTTGAGTCGAGATCGCTCTTGGCGGCGAACCAGACGATGGCGGCAATCGGCGCCAGCAGGAAGAGCGCGCGCAGCCATTGGTACCCGGGATAGTCGGACAGCACGGTGACGCCCATCACGGCCGCGGTTCCTGCAAGGACGAGTGCGATCATGCCCCACCCGGCTGCCGCGATGGCGGGTGCCGCGCCGATGCCTTTCAGGCGGCCGCGCTGCAGCACATAGACGATGAGCCCCAGCGTCATGCCGACGCCCGCTGCGCCGAACCCCCAATGCCAGCTCAAGGCCGGGTCGAAGCCCCAGGCTGCGAGCCATCGCTTGAATAGGTTGCTCTGGGCGAGGGACCCGGTGATGAGCGGTGCGATGAGGCCGCCGATGTTGATGCCCATGTAGAAGATCGAGAAGCCCGCATCGCGCCGCTCGTCGCCTTGGCGGTAGAGCCCGCCGACCATGGCGCTGATGTTGGGCTTGAAGAGACCGGTGCCGAGCGCGACCAGCATCAGGCCGGCGTAGAACGCAGGAACCGAGTTGACGGCAAGCGTGAAGTGTCCGCAGGCGATGACGGCACCGCCCGCGAGCACGGCGCGGTGGGCACCGAGATAGCGGTCGGCGATGAAGCCGCCGGGGATCGACAGCATGTAGACGGCCATCGTGTAGTTGCCGTAGATGCGCGCGGCATCGACGGTGGTGAGCCCCAGCCCACCGCTGGCGATGGGCGCGACCACGAACAGCGCCAACAGCGCACGCATGCCGTAGTAGGAAAAGCGCTCCCACAGCTCCGTGAAGAACAGCGTGCCGAGGCCCGGGGGGTGGCCGGCAAAGCCGCGCGGGGCTCGGGCTTGCGCATCGGATCGGGAGCTTGCGGGTGTGGGATCAGGCATTCCAGGCTCGGCTGAGGATGGGAAATGCCCTCAATAGCACGAGTGAATTTTACGGGGCACAAACCATCTCATGCGGGTGGTGTTGCGCGCCATAGCGGCGCGTTCAGATTGGCGCGCGTCCGCTCCCTGGTGCGCCCGGCGAGTGGTTGAATAGAGAAACGCCGACGCCACGCGCCGGCACCCCCCAGAAAAGGAATTCATCCATGAAGACGAAGGCGATTACGGCCGCGGCCGCACTGCTCGCGCTCGGCTTGATGACCAATTCGGGTTTGGCCCAGGACGGGTTCCCCGACGACCCGATGTCGAACCAGAACACGATCCCCGCACCTGACACCGACGTGCCGACCGATCCTTCCGCCAACGACAACCCGGCCGCGCGCGTGCCGACGTCGCCTCCGGGAACCGGGCAGTACGAGCTGCGGCAGGAGGGGTACGGCAAGGGAACCTCCGGGCAGGACTACGACTACGACAACAACTGAGCCCGGAGCCGGGAGTGTGCAAACGCGAGAGGCCGCCCAAGATCAGGCGGCCTCTTTGCATTCCGGCGTTGTCGTGCCGGCGTCTTGTGGCTCAGCCCGAGCCTTGGCCTTTCAGGAGCCGTTTGGCGGCGTCATGAGGCCCGAGCTCGCCGGCGAGCACTTGGTCGGCGAGGCTGTCGAGAGCCTGCGCGCCGCCTTCGCGGATGCGCTCGGCAATCAAGTCGGCCGCGGCTCGGGCGATGAGATAGCGGGCGCGGCGGCGCCGGCGGGCAAGCGGGCCCTCGGTCTCGACCTTGCGGCCCGCATCCATGATGGCGGCAACGAGTTGCGGCACCCCTTCGCCGGTGGTTGCGGTCGTCTTCAGGACGGGCGGCTTCTCGCCCCGGGTGGCACGGATGGAGAGCGCGCCCATCAGCTGCTGCAGCGTCAGCTCAGCGCCGGGGCGGTCGCCCTTGTTGACGACGAGGATGTCGGCGATCTCCAGGAGCCCTGATTTCATGGCCTGGATGTCGTCGCCCAGGCCGGGGGCGGACACGACGACGCGCACGTCGGCCACCTCGGCCACGTCGATCTCGCTCTGCCCGGTGCCGACGGTCTCCAGCAGAATGAGATCGCGCCCGGCGGCATCGAGGGCATCGATGATGCGCACCGCGGCCGGAGACAGGCCGCCGAGATAGCCGCGGCTGGACAGCGAGCGCACGAACACGCCCTCGTCGTCGTGCGCGGCCGACATGCGCACGCGGTCGCCAAGGATGGCGCCGCCCGACACGGGGCTCGAGGGATCGACGGCAATGACGCCGACCGTGTGCCCTTCGGCCCGCACGTGGGCGATGACGGAATTGACGAGCGTCGACTTGCCGGCGCCGGGCGGGCCCGTGAACCCCACCACGAGGGCGCGGCCGAGATGCGGCTGCATCGCCTTGAGCAGCGCGGGCGCGGCCGGCGAGAGGCGTTCCAGCTCGGTGATGACGGTCGCGATGGCGCGCCGCTCGCCGTCGCGCATGCGCTGGACGAGGGCGTCAACGTCGCTGCCGCTGAGGTGGCGGCCGCCGGGCCCGGTGCTCTTTGCTTCAGCCATTGGCGGCTGATACGCGCAAAGGGGGCGGGTGCGCAAGGCACAGTCCGCGCGCCATCCCCAGGGGCGCGGCTAGAACCATACGCCGGGCCAGCGGTAGCGCGGGCGCATCTCGATCGGCCCCACGCCGACGAGCGAGATGCGCGGGCCCTCGGCGACGTCGAGGGCCGGCATGGGTGGGGCGTCGAGCGCGTGCAGGCGCGCGATGCGCCGCTGGGAGGCGGGCGGACAGCGCAGCATGGAGGGCTGCGGCACCTTGCGCGCAGGCACCGGCGGCAGCAGATCGTCGGTCACGCTTCCGGTCGACGTGTCGAGCCGGGCAATGGCAGAGGCGAGCCCCAGCGGGTCGCCGGTCAGCAGCGCCGCTTTGCGGTCGGCGTCTAAGTCGCGGGCGCGCGTCAAGCTCAGCTGCAGCAAGTTCATCAGCGCCGGCGCCAGGATCAGGAGCGCCACGCTCCACCATGACACCAGGTCAAACCCCGTCAGCAGCCGCCACAGGTTGAGCGCGGCGAGTGCCAGCCCGAGGTAGTAGAGCGCCTGCGCCGCGCGCGTGACGAGGTCGCCGACGGCGAGCAAGAGAAGATTGCCTTGCCGCACCTGGCTGATCTCGCGCGCGAGTACGGCGGCGACCTCGCGCATGGTCAGCTGACGCAGCAATCCTTCGGTCACGGCGATGGCCGATCTATGCGTCGTGCCGTAGGAGAAGGCGCTGATGAGGGTGCTGGGAATGACGTAGAGGTCGGGCGCGCGCGCCAGCTCGGACCTTTGCGAAAGCTCCGACAGCAGGTTCTCGAGCTGCCGCAGGCTGCCGGGCTCGTGAGGTCTGGCACCATAGAGCCGCATCACCGTCGCGGGCGTCAGATGCAGCGCGAGGGCCACGATTGCCGCGCTGACGAGAGCCGCTACGAGAATGGCCACGGCGCCGACCTCGGGCCAGCTTGCCAGAAAGAGGAGCAGGGCGAGCGCCGCGAGCAGCACGCCGGCCTGCACGAGGTTGGTGGTGGCGTTGGGGCCGCGGAGCGCAAGGCGCAGGTTACGTTCTGTTTCTAATACCATGATAGCGTTCCAGAGCCCTGCCAAACGAGCTCGCCGATGGAATTCTGCCCCGTCTTTATAGTGTTTGCTGCAAGCATGTGGGCTGCGTGGTGCTCCCCGGTGCGTCCGGCACTCTTGCTTTTTGCAATCGGTTTGGTGCTCACCGCAGCATTGTATCTCCACCATGCAACGGAGACGCTACCCGTGTCACTCTAACCGACGATGCCTTCCCCCATGAGTCCTCGATTAGCCATCAAACTGAACGCGTTAGCACTCTACGCCATATGCGGGGTGCTCATCGCTGCGTTCTATTTCCAGATCGCGCTGCAAGAGCTTCCCTGCCCGCTTTGCCTTTTGCAGCGGGTCGGGTTCATCGCTTTGGCGTTTGGTCCGATCCTGACGCTGCGCTACGGCCCGCGGCCGAGCCACTATGGCTACACCATCGTCGCGGCGCTCGTGGGCGCCGCCATCGCGATGCGGCAGGTTCTCATCCATATTGCGCCCGGCGATCCCGGCTACGGCTCGGCGCTGCTCGGCTACCACTTCTACACGTGGGCCTTTGTGTGCTTTTGCGCAGCAATCCTGGCCAGCGCCGCCATGCTGGTCTTCGACCGGCAATTCGAGCAGACGAACGCGGAGCCGGGGATCGGACTTTTCGAGAAGGCGGCGGTCTGGCTGGTGATAGCGCTTGCGCTTCTCAACGCGGTGGGCGTGCTGATCGAGTGCGGTTTTGGCGCCTGCCCGGCCGACCCGGTGCGCTACGAGCTGTTGCAGCCGGCGCCGTGAGCGCGAATTGCCGCCCTTAGAATTTGGCGAGAACGGCTGGATCCTTGGGCCGGGCGGCCTCCTTCAGCGACGCGAGGACCGCGGGCACAACCTTTGCGGCGGAGTCGACGACCGCGAAGCTGAGGTCGAGCCCCGGACGTATGAAGGTGTCAGCCTTCATATGCTGCAGCAGACTCAGGAATGGATCCCAGAATCCGGCGATGTTGGCGACGACGACCGGCTTGGCGTGGCGCCCCAGCTGCACCCAGGTGAGCTGCTCGACAAGCTCCTCCAGCGTGCCGACGCCGCCCGGCAGTGCAACGAAGGCGATGGAGCGCTCGAACATGAGCCTCTTGCGCTCGTGCATGTCCTCCGTGACGATCAGCTCGTTTACGTCGCGCATCATCTTCTCTTTCTCGGTGAGAAACTCGGGGATGATGCCCGTCACCCGTCCGCCGCTGTCGAGCGTTGCGCGCGCCACCTCCCCCATGAGGCCGAGGCTGCCGCCGCCGTAGACGAGGCCGATGTCGTGCGCGGCGAGCTGCTGGCCGAGCGTACGGGCGGCCTGGGCATAAACCGGGTCGCGGCCCAGTCCAGAGCCGCAGTAGACGCAGATGTTGCGAGTGCTCTTCGAGACTTGCTTGCCGTTCAAACGTTTCTTGTTCATGTAGACTTTCCGTGAGTATCTTTCGTTCCCTCGCGGGCGGATGGTGTATATGGGTGTCGTCTCATTCGTGCGACACCCCAATCGTAGAACCCGCTGCGGCTTAAATTGGGCGCCCCGCCGATGCCGCCGGTGGTCGCCGTTTGGTGCGGCGCAGTGCGAACTGCCACACCTCGGCCACTCCCTTATCTGCCATTTGGATGTTACATTGGCGTGCCGATGGAGTTGTGCTTAATGTCGGCACAGAGGGTCGCTTTTTGTCTCGTGATCGTAACACAACCGACGGAAATCGCCGCAGCAATTGGGGGGCGATGACTGCAGGAGCCGAAACGCCATGACGGGCATCCGTTCCTCCTTCGTGCTGCTGACGATGCTGGGCACCCACGCAATGGGGTCCTCGCAGGCCACAGCGGAAGCAGTTGGGCCGAGTGAGTGGCCGATCGTGGTCGCCGATCAGTCCGCACTGCAGACGCCGGCTGAAAAGTCGGTGCGCCGGCGGGCTGAGGAGCTGGCCCGTGACGCCTCCGGCCGGTTCTCGGAAATCCTGGCCGGCGGCACGACCGAGGAGCCGGACGCTTCGCCGCAGACCGCCGAGGGTGATTTCCTCGCGCCCGTCTGGGATTGGCTGACGCGCGCCTCGGAGAAGTACCAGGACGTCATAATCGCCAAGATCAAGAACCCCTCAGGCGAGATAGCGATCGCAGCGCCTTCGGGCGTGATCGACACCCATCCGGAGCCGCCCGCCTCCCAGGCGGAGCGCGAGCCCCCGCAAGCGGCGCGGCAGCTGGGCTGGGCCTCGCTCGTGGACAATATCCGTGACTGGCTGGCGCGCGCGAACCGCTCCTACAGAAACGAGATCGTCAAGAGGCTGACGCGACCGTTGGAAGAGCAGGCACCGAGCGCCGTGGCAGCCGTCGAGGCCGAGCCGGAATCCGTTCCCCAAAGCGGCGTAAGCGACGAGCCGACGGTGCCGCCGGGCAAGGCCCCAGAAGCGGAACAAGCGCCACCCGCAGATGCCGGCACGGTGAAGGGTGTGGCCGAGGCTGCGGCGAAAGCCGCCGCTGAAGCAAAGCGCACGGCCGAGGCCGCTGTGGAGGCGAGCCGAAAGTCCGAGGCCGAGGCGAAGGCAAAACGCAAGGCGGACGCAGAGGCGGAGGCAAAGCGCAGGGCGGAGGCTGCAGCTACGGCTGCCGCTGACGCGAAACGCAAGGCCGAGGCCGAGGCGGAATCCAAGCGCAAGGCGGAAGCTGCCGCCAAAGCCGCCGCTGAAGCGAAGCGCAAGGCCGAAGTAGAGGCGGAGGCCAAGCGTAAGGCGGAAGCTGCCGCCAAGTCCGCCGCTGAAGCGAAACGCAGCGCGGACGCGGAGGCGAAGGCCAAACGCGAGGCGGAGGCTGCGGCGGAGGCAAAGCGCAAAGCCGACGCGGCCGCAGCCGCGGCAACGGACGCACAGCGCGAGGCCGAGGCGGTCGCGGAATCGACGCGCATGGCCGACGCGACGGGCGCGACATCAGCGGCACGGACCGCGGTGGAGCCGCCGGTGCGCAAGGGCGCGGCCGATGACACCGCACCCAAAGCTCACGAAGCAACGGCCGGCTCCGAGGCGGCACCACCCAGGGCCACAAAGAAGAAGCGGCGTTTGGCCGAAGCACACCGCAGCAAGAAGCGTATTCACAAGCGCCACTACAAACGGCGCGCTCACCATGGGCGCACGCGAGCGGTCCACCGCAAGCGGGGTCGCGTCTACGCCTACAATTACAGGGGCTACCGCAAGGGCGTCCGCCATCGGCGGTACGCGCATGGGCGCCGGCATCGGATCGGCGGCAGGGTTTTGCGGCAGCGGCGCTGGGCGCAGTCGGGGCGCGTGTATGTCGTGCGTCGCGGCGACACGCTGTCAGGGATCGCGCGGCGCTACTACGGGAGCGGCAGGCGGTATCGCAAAATCTACCGGGCAAATCGCGGCAGAATTCGCAATCCGAACCTTATCTATCCGCGGCAGCGCATCTACATACCCTAGCGAGGGGGCCGAGCGTCCCTCGGGGCTGGCCATTGTGGCCTGCCGCAGCTAGCATCGCGCATCAGCGCAAGCCACAGGAGAGGCTGCGACGCTCATGTTTGCGGGCGTCGCCGCAGGCTTGTGGCAATCGTGAGCTTCCGCCAAAGCAGGTTTCATGTCCGTTCCGCCCGTCACCACTGCCGCTTCCGATGATGCGCGCGAGGAGACCTATCTTTCCGCGCGCACGGACCATTGGACCGTGATCACGGGTCTGCTGCCGTTCGTGTGGCCGCGGAAGCGCCCCGACCTGCGCGTTCGCGTCGTGCTCGCCTTCGCCGTGCTGCTGCTGGCCAAGCTCGTCACCGTGGCGGTGCCGATCTTCTACAAGGATGCGACCGACCGGCTCACGGCGATCGCCGGCGACGGGGCGCTCTCGGCCGGACAAGGCCTCGCGCTGGGCGTGGGGGCGCTGATCCTCGCCTACGGCACGGGGCGCGTGCTGATGATGGTGCTCACGCAGATCCGCGACGTGATCTTCACCGAGGTCGGCCAGAACGCGGTGCGCCAGCTCAACAACCGCACCTTCGCGCATTTGCACCGGCTGTCGCTGCGCTTCCACCTTGAACGGCGCACGGGCGGCCTGTCGCGCGTCATCGAGCGGGCGACGCGCGGCATCGAGCTCATCATCCGCATGGGCATCTTGAATATCGTGCCGACC